>Ga0101941_1000077_pt1 | contig 259793 bp, 232 predicted proteins | sample DewCreD2012metaG_3_FD_75242 | JGI IMG/M metagenome (GOLD analysis project Ga0101941, IMG submission 75242) | Hot spring sediment bacterial and archeal communities from British Columbia, Canada, to study Microbial Dark Matter (Phase II) - Dewar... ... | reverse complement strand
CTTTGAGCGCCAGCACCTTGGTGATCGCCGCCGTCAGCGTGGTCTTGCCGTGGTCCACATGCCCAATCGTCCCCACGTTCACGTGCGGCTTCGTCCGCTCAAACTTCCGCTTCGCCATGGCGACTGTGCCTCCTCATTAACCGGCCATCCGGGCCGGCACGCTCGATGAACCCAAATCGACCGATCCTGCGCGGGGCCTCTCCTGCCGCGCCGAGGAGACGGCTGCCCTGCCGTGCCGCTCAAAGTCCTGACCTGAGACACGATCCGTCGGGCCGGAAGTCCCGGGGCGCCGGTGGCCGGCCCGGGGCGGGCATGGCGGAGCGTGGGGCCGGAGTGCATGAGCGGCGTTGGCTGTGGGAGCCGACGGTGGGACTCGAACCCGCAACCCGCGGTTTACAAAACCGCTGCTCTGCCAATTGAGCTACGTCGGCCAGGGTCTAAACCGGGCTCTCCCGCCGGGCGGGAGCAGCCTGCGGCAGCCTTCCCACAGGCGGAAAAGCCAGGCCGCGCAAAACAAAAGAGACCGATGGTCTCTCGCAAGAGTATACCGCACCCCCCACGCAAACGTCAAAACAGCACGAGCGCCCAGGGAAATGCCATCAGAACCCTGGTCGGCGGAAAGAGGCGACACCACTGCCCAGGCGCGCCGCCGTGATACCGGCTCCCCGCGCCAAGATGACAGATATCTGACAGGTTCCGGCAAAACCATCGGGATGTCGCCGGCCTACGTTATAATAAGGCCAGTGAACCCATGGTGCGCGTCCCTGCCTACGCGCCGGCGTACGGCAGGACGGTCTCCGATCCTGAATCTCGTATTCGAACGAATAGCAGGCGATCAAGAGCGAACAGGAGCACTCAGCGGGTGCGACGGCGCAGACACACGCGCCGTCAGGAGGGAAGAAAACAGTGTTCTACCCGGGACTCTACTTTGATCCCCTCTGGTTTATCATTGCGCTGCCGCCGCTGTTGCTGGCACTCTATGCCCAGATGCGGGTCTACAGTACATATGCCAAGTACAGCCAGGTCCCGAGCCTGCGGGGCGTGCCAGGATACGAGGTCGCTCGGCGGCTGCTCGATGCAGCCGGTCTGTACCACGTTGAGATCGAGCGCGTGCCGGGCAACCTGACCGACCATTATGACCCGGTGCACAAGGTTCTGCGCCTCTCCGACGGCGTATACAATAGCTGGTCCGTCGCCGCGGTCGGGATTGTGGCCCATGAGGTCGGCCATGCCATTCAGGATAAGGTGGCCTACGCCCCGATGCGGCTCCGTGCCAGCCTTGTCCCGGTAGTGAACATCGGCAGCCAGCTCGGCATCTGGTTGTTCTTTATCGGCTTCCTGATGCAGGCGCTCGCCCTGGCGTGGGCCGGTGTGCTGCTGTTCTCAACCACGGCGATCTTCGCTCTGGTGACGCTGCCGGTGGAGTTCGACGCCAGCAACCGGGCGCTGCGCATGCTGGAGTACAACGGCTTTGTCACGCCGGAGGAGTACCAGGGCGCCCGTGCCGTGCTGAACGCCGCGGCACTGACCTACGTCGCTGCCCTGGCGCAGTCGCTGGCCCAGCTCCTGTACTTTATCCTCCGCCTCTCCGGCATGAGCCGCCGCGAGGACTAGGCAAGACGCTCAGCGCGAGGCTGCCTGCGGATTTTGAATGCGGATTGCACGGATTCCGCAGCCGGCTCCGCAGCGAGGTGTGGCACAGGGCAGCTCCGGGAACCCAGGCTGCGGTATCGTGATGCGACCGGGCGCGGTCTACCCCTGAACCCCGGGCGGTCAGCTCTGAGGAAGCTATACTACAGCGCCGGCTCGTATATCCGTGCAATCCGCTCCCCTCCTCTGCCACCCGCCTGACCTGCGCCGAGGGGCGGATGGTCCCGCTCAGAGCTGATCCAGGGCATCGATCTCCGCAAGCAGTCGCTGAAGGACGGCCGGCAGCTCCGCCGTGTCGGATCCCTCCAGGGCAGGCACCAGGCGGATTGCAGCCCAGCGTTCCAGGTCCTCCTCAGTGACCCATACCGGCAGGTCAAGTAAGAGCGCCCAGAACGCAGCCGTGCCCGGGCTGCAGGCCAGCTCACGCACCGCCCCGGGGCGTCCGATAGCCAGGAGTCCCACCGGCGCTCCATCATCGCCCTCGGCCAGGCCTACGCTCAGAACGCCGGAGCCTCCCGGCGGCAACGCTGCCGCGCGTTTGCTCTGTCCTCGCGATCGGGGAGAGCGGGATTGCGAGAGGCAAAACCGGCCTGTAAGGGCCACCGCGTCCGCGCGCGGGAGCCACACAAAGAGGAGCCGGCCATCCGGCGCTGCCAGGGCAAGGAGCCCACCCGCGCTCCCCCAGCAGAGCCCGACAGACTCCACAGCGAGCCCCACTGCCGTATGGCCGGCCACAGTGACGCGCCGGGAAGAGATAGAGAGCGGGGCGTGATAGATGTCCATCGGCTCATCTCCTGCACACACCGGTGAGGCGCAGCGCCATCTCCAGCGCAGCATCGGGACTGGTGAACGTCTGGCGCGGCGTTCCATCGAGGGCGAGGCGGTACTGTCCCGCTTCGAGCGTGGTAATTTGTGCCACTCGCCCGTCCGGGAGGGTCACCAGCACCCACCAGCCCAGGGGACTGCCCACAGCCCGTAGGCCGCGCTGTCGCACCGCCTGCAGAAGTGGCGAGTCAGGGGTAGGCCCATCGCTCCGGCCGACGCGGCATGCCTGCGCAAGCGCGCTGGAAAGCCGTCGGGCGTGATGGATCCAGGTCCAGCAACTGTGGCAGACGATCCATACCGCTCGCTGGAGCCGACCGAGCGGACTGAGACAGGAAGGCAGCTGCAGGGGCACGGAGGATGACGGCATCGCCCTGGCAAAAGAGGCGCCCACGCCGGGGAGAGATCGGCTCTGCCGGCACACCCATGCTATGAGGAAGCGAGAGAACGCTCGCTCCCGCATGCTTGCGTTTGCCCTCCCGACTATCTCTTAATTCATCTAGATTACAATTTTTGCATGTTACAGAGCTACGATAGCATACCCGGCAATTCCAGTCAACACCCGTGTTTTACGTCGACGAGGCCTATACTAGGAACTTAGCGTCTTAGTGACTAAATAAAGCAGCTATCATAGCCTGGGCCACAGGGATCGGCAGTGCTCCGGGAGCTACAATAGTGCTCCGGGAGCTACAATGTGGACGGACATAGGGGCATGGGGCGTTAAGGTGCCTCGCGCTCGATCTCCTCAAACTGCCTGCACCAGCGGATCGAGGGATCGATCGCCCTATGCATATTAACCCTATGCATATTAATAAAGAAATCCTCCATCTTCCCGAGGAATTCGAAATATGGCGGCCAAGGGCCATCGGGCAGGTGTTGCCCCAGACGGCCCGCAGCGGCAAAGAGCCGGCCGAACGCCTGTGCCGCACGCGCCGGGTCGCCCCGGATCGATCCCCTGCAGGGCGTCGATAGCGCCAAGAAAGCCGGTGATATCCTCGACGGCGCCGCCAATCTCCAGCCCCCTCTCGACGAAGCCCAATACGCGACGGAACTGCTCGGCGGCGGTGCGCAGGCGCGATCGAGTGGCCGGGTCCGTGAACGCCTCGGCGCCAGATTGGCACAGGCGCGCTGCCCCATCGAGCCCGGTGAGGAACTTCTCCACTACATTTTACATTGTTGTATATCCTGGATTTTACATTATTGTATATCCTGGTCATCAAAGACGCCCCACAACCAACGCCCCAGCTTCAGCTTTCGCAGCCAGTCGCCGATCTGCCGCTGCACGTACATGTTCCCATGATGCTGTTGGAGCTAGTGCACGACCCGCACCTGGGTGCGGTGGCCGGTATGCGCAACTACGGAGAGCGGGAGAAAGGAATGATCAGCCGCTCGCTGGATCAACTGACCGGCCACGACCTGAGCCCTAGTCTCCTCCTCACCCAGGGTGACTGGATGGGGGGCAGCCGGGCGTCGAGGCTTGTGGTGGTGCAGAGAAGCTCTGACGTTCTCGGCCATGCGGTGTCTCCGTCGGCGCCGTCACCGCTCACGGTGCTGCTTCGACGCGTTTGCCATAGATATCTGGCTTTGTTTTTGCTTGAGTATAGGCAATCCTGGTTAATTCCTGGTTATCGACTGGTTAGTTCTCTCTCGACCAAATGGCCGGGGCTCGCGGCCGGCGCGCCTCGCCGGCCTGGACAAGGATATGCCTAGCTGTCGGCATACTTGACGAATTGGATACAAATCGCGTAATATTAGGAAGAAATCATCTCGAGGGCACTATTAAGTAAACACAAAGAGCCGGCTAAAACGCCGAGAGATCCTGAGTGAAGCAAGATGTATGCTCCGCTACACCAGTTTAAGGCCGAGTTCTTTAAGGCGCTGGCGCATCCGGCTCGGATCAGGATCCTGGAGCTCCTGCGCCTGGGCGAGCTGACAGTGAGCGAGCTCCAGCAGCGGCTAGGGCTGGAACCCTCATCGGTATCCCAGCAGCTTGCCATCCTGCGCCACCGGCGGATTGTCGAAGGCCGTAAGGTCGGCACCAACGTGTATTACCGCGTGCGTGACCCGCAGGTGTTCACCATCCTGGATGCCGCCAGGGAAATCTTTGAGGCCCATGTGCAGGAACTGCAAGGCCTGCTGGAGGCCCAGCGAGAGGAGGATGAGACCGTCGCTGCTCTGCCGCGCGCCGCAGAGCAGGGGCGCTCCCTGTCTCCACCCCAGGCGTAGCCTGTGCTCTGCTCGTCCGTGCCCTGGAGGCAGCCCCTTGTAGCGAGCCCGGCGCCGCCTGGCGATGGAAGCAACTCCGGAGTTCTGCTTCTCTGACTGTCTCGCAACATCGCCGTAACACCCTATGCCTGGGGCGCTGGTTGCGGGGGGCACGGGCCTGACGCACCGGACAGGAACGAGCCCGGCATAGTAAAGCAGGCGCGCAGAGCCTGGCTCATACGCCGCAGACGGCTCAGCGCTGCCGCTGATGCTCGTAGCAGTAGATCTGGCCGCCAAAGCGCTGCGCGTGAGCAAGACAGTACTCCCGGACACGCTCCGAAACGGGTTTGCCGCACGTCGCGCACACCGCTTGTCCCGGGTGAGCCGAAGCCGCCTCGTTCTCAGAGCCGCCGGTCTGAGGCGCCGCGGCGAGGCCGGAAGCCCCTGCCGCCGTGGTTGGCTCACGTTGCGCTGCCAGCAGGGCGCGGACGAGCCTGGAGCGATCCCAGAGCTCTACGCCATTGGTACGGGCCAGCTGCATGGCCTGGCGGGTGTACCTGCTGTTCGTCACCACGATGGCGTGTGTACAGTCGTAGTAGCCCTTGGCTGCGACGGCTTCTTGGATAGCCTTGACGCCCACTTTCCCTCTATAGCGCTTCGCCTGGACAACAGTTTTAATTCCATCCTTCTGGATAACGAGATCTGCCCCAAAGTCTCCTCCTATACGGCGTGCGCGTGACCCGGTACCCCTGCTTGCTGAAGAATACCTCGAGATACTTCTCGAAGGTCTGTCCATCCATCAGATCGATATCGGAGATGCCTGCCCGGGCAAGCTGTGCTCCCGCCGTGCCGGTTCGGTTGCTTGCGCCTCACTTCTCCTTGGGCGCGAGTGTAGCAGGAGCCCCTAAAGATGCAAGTATTTTTGTTAAAGATTTCTGTAACTCCTATGGCCCCACCAGGTGATACCGCGATTGCTGCTATTCTCTCCACAGAGGTAGCAGTGCCTCCTCCGGAGGCACATAGGTGATCCAAGTTGGTACAGTGGCGTCTCTTTTACCTCCCCTAAGTAGCAGTGCCTCCTCCGGAGGCACATAGGTGATCCCTCACAGTGGCGTTGACCTACCCTGCCTGCGGTTCTATACTCCGCAGGCAAAGCTGCTACGTACGGATGCCGGCAGGCATATGGCGGGATGCGAAGGGAGGAGGGAGCGATGGATCTGCGCGAGACCGTGGCGGTGGTGACCGGCGGCACGGGTGGGCTGGGCCAGTGCATCTGCCGGGCGCTGGCCCGCGCAGGTGCACATGTCTGCGTCGTCTATAAACAGTCGCATGATCTGGCCCGGCAGGTAGCCCAGGAGTGCACGCAGCTTGGCCCGCGGGCGGAGCCGCTCCAGGCCGATGTGACCGACCAGGCACAGATCGAGGCGCTGGTGCAGCGCGTGCTGGATGAATTCGGCCGGCTGGATATCCTGGTCAATAACGCCGCCTACAACCAGTGGATCCCGTTCAAAGACCTGGAGCAGCTCACGCCGGAGCTCTGGGACTATATTCTGCGCTATAACACCACCGGGCCGTTCCTGATGATCCGCGCCGTCGCACCGGTGATGCTGCGCCAGCAACGCGGCCGTATCGTCAACATCAGCTCAGTGGCCGGGCTGGCGCCCGGCGGCAGCAGCATCGCGTACGCCGTCTCAAAAGCGGCGCTGATCCACCTGACGCGGTGCATGGCTGTGGCCCTGGCCCCGCATGTGCTGGTGAACTGCGTGGCGCCGGGGCTGATGGAAGGCACCCGCATGACCGCCCGGCTTGATCCGACATACGTGGAGCAGGCACGGCGCGGCACGGCGCTCATGCGCGCCGCCGACAAGGACGATGTGGCCGACCAGGTGGTGACCTTCTGCCGCACCGACAGCACCACCGGGCAGACCGTGGTCATCGACGCCGGGCGATTCTACCATTAGCCATTCGCCGGGCTCTTCTCGCTCCCGTTCAAGGACTACCACAGCCGCAATCCTTGTAGTAAGCTCTGCAGTGCTCCCCGCATACGCCCGGGGCGTTCTCGCTGCTCCGGGCGGGCAGGCACAAAGAGGGACCAGGACCCGCGTTTGTCGCTATCCCGCCGCACAGCGCGTGCATCCCAACGTTATACCGTCGTTATAAGGATAGATCAAATAAGGGTACGCCAAATAAGGAGACACCGAATTAAGGAGATGCCAATGCCCGATACGCTTCCACCTCCTATGGATCGCAATCTGGCGTTTGAACTGGCCCGCGTGACCGAGGCGGCCGCCATGGCCGCGGCGCGCTGGATGGGCAAGGGCGACCGCAATGCGGCTGATGCCGCGGCGGTGCAGGCCATGCGCTTTGCCCTTTCCGCAGTCGATATGGATGGCATCGTGGTCATCGGCGAGGGCGTCAAGGACGAGGCGCCCATGCTGTACATCGGCGAGCGCGTCGGCAACGGCATGCCTCCTGAGGTCGACGTCGCCGTCGATCCGATCGACGGCACGGCCTTGCTGGCAAACGGGCAGCCCAATGCCATTTCTGCAGTGGCCGTGGCGCCACGGGGCAGCATCTACTGCCCCACAGAAGTGGTTTACATGGAGAAGATCGCCGTTGGCCCGGAAGCGCGTGATATCATCGACATCACGGCGCCGGTGCGGACAAACCTGCGCAACATCGCCCGCGCCCGCAAGCTGCCGGTATCGGAGCTGACCGTTGCCGTGCTGGATCGGGAGCGGCACAAGCCCCTGATCGAAGAAATCCGTGCGGCAGGCGCGCGGATTATGCTGCTGCCGCACGGCGACGTGGCCGGCGCGCTGATGCCCGCGCTGCCGGAGATCGGCGTGGATGCCCTGATGGGCATCGGCGGGGCGCCGGAGGCCGTGCTGGCTGCCTGCGCGCTCAAATGCATCGGTGGCGGCATGCAGTGCCGGCTCTGGCCGCGCAACGACGCGGAGCGGGAGGCCTGCCGCCGTGCCGGTCTGGACCTTAGCCGCGTGCTCACCCTGGATGATCTGGTACGCGGCGATGACGTGTTCTTCTCGGCTACCGGCATCACCGACGGGATGCTGCTGCGCGGCGTGCGCTATACCGAGCGCGGCGCACGTACTAGCACCCTGGTGATGCGCTCGCACTCAGGCACCGTGCGCCACATCGAGGCGCAGCATAACTTCGCCAAGCTTCTCCCCTTCACCGGACCGCTCTACGGACCTCCGCCCGGCGTCGAGGGGGACTGAGGTACAGCACGGGGCGCCCGGCTCTCGGGCGCCCCGTGCCTAGGGTGTCAGCAAGCCTGTATACCTAGTCGTTTCCGCCGCGGTGCTCTTAGCCGCGTCTCGGGACATCCCCGCTGCGGCCAGGGGCGTCGCCGCTACGCCCGGGTGCGTTCTCATCGCTCCGGCCGGGAGCGTCACCGCTGCGACCGTGGCTGTCCTCATTGCTGGCGCCATCATCCGGCTGGGAAGACGCCTGCTTCAAGCTGTTGCAGTTCACCTTGCTGCCGTCAAGGGTGTACACAACGACCAGCCCCTGGCCACGATGCTGTTCGATCGTGCTGTCGCTGTTGCTATTGGTCGCGCAGTGGAACTCGAAATCGAGCCCCTGGCTGCCCGCCTGCACGGCCCGCAGCAGGGCGGCGAGCTGCCGGCCGTAGTGCTCCAGCATTTCCTGGTCGTCGCTGTTGGCGCTGCTGGCGACGACCTCCGCCTCATCGTCGTTATGCTTCTTGATCGCCACGCTCTTCAAGGCGATGGGATCAACGCCCTCATCTTCACCCTGCTGGCCGGCATTGTGCGTGGTGCCGGACGCGTTGCCCGGCGTTGCTGTGGCCGTTGGCACCACCGTTGCCGTGGCTGTGGCGCTTGCCGTCGCCGTGGCTGTGGCTGGCCCGTGGCTGCCGGCATTGCCGGAGTTGCCGGGGTTGTCATTTGGCCCGGCAGCGAAGGCCATACTGCCGCCCAGCAGCAGCATGGCCCCAACCAGCAGCGGCGCAGCGCGCCCCCGATCCAGGAACGACATCACCATACCCCTACTCCTCCTCTACCGCAGTATCCCCACACGGGGTCGTTCTTGCCGGCACGCCTCCCTCTCGACCGTGTGGTGTCTGACCGAGAAGCGGTCCGGCGCTGTTGTTCATTGACAGTAACGCCCGTGCGGCAGGGAAAGTTAGGTATTAACTACTCTGAACAGACCGAAGTCCCGGTGGAGGCGGCATACGTCCTGCCTGGGTCGGAATGGCCCGGTGCGGCAAACCAGGTGTGCTACAATCGCCCCGAGGTATCGCTCAGGAGCAGGGGGTAGGTGTGCAGCACATTGGAGAGGTGCGCCGGCTAGGGGTCCTGGGTGGGAGCTTTGATCCGGTTCACCTCGGACACCTGATCGCCGCTGAATGTGTGCGCGACGCGCTCGAGCTTGATCTCGTCCTGTTTGTGCCGGCGCATCGCTCGCCGCTGAAGGAGGAGGTCGAGGCTGCGGCGCCGCACCGGCTGGAGATGGTCCGGCTGGCCATCGGCGACCATCCGTTCTTTGCTGTCTCCACTGTGGACCTGGACCGGCCGCCTCCCTCCTACACGGTGGATACGCTGGCGCTGCTCCGGCACGCGTATCCTCGTGCGGCGTTCTACCTGATCATCGGGTATGATTCGTATCAAGAGTTCGACCGCTGGCGGCAGCCTGAGCTGATCGTGCGCCAGGCTGAGCTCGTCGTCGTCAGCCGGCCTGGCTTTCCCACAGCCGGCTCGCCACTGTGGGAACGACATCCGGCTGCGGCGCCGTCTGCCGCGTGGCGGCAGTTTGCGCGGGTGCACTTCGTGGACATCCCCCTGATCGGCATTTCTTCCACCGACATCCGGCGCAGGGTCCGCGAGGGGCGAACAATTTCGTTTCAGGTGCCGGCAGCGGTCGAGCGCTACATTCTGAGCCATGGGCTGTATCGCCCCGCTGCTGAAGGCGGGACGCCGAAAGGAGATGAAGCGTATGGGACTGAAGGAGCAGCTTGTAGAGGATCTCAAGGAGGCGATGCGCCAGCGCGATGAGCGCCGGGTGAGCGCTATCCGCATGCTGCGCGCCGCGATCACGAACTACGAGATCGCCCGCACAGATCCGAAGCATCCGCAGCACGGTCAGCCGATCACCGAGGGAGACCTTGTCGGTGTCCTGGAGCGCGAGATCAAGCAGCGCCGCGACGCCCTGGAGATGCTGAAGAAGGCAGAACGCCCTGAGCTCGTGCAAAAAGAGGAAGCGGAGCTGGCGATCCTGGCCAGTTATATGCCGCAGCAGCTCACCCGCGAGCAGATCCGTGCCGAGGTCGAGGCGCTTGCGGCACAGCACGGCCGCGATTTCCGCACGCTGATGCCTATCGCCGCCCGGGCGCTCAAGGGCCGCGCTGACGGCCGCCTGGTCAACGAGGTGGTGCGGGAGGTCACCGCCTCATCGTAGGGGCGTATGATCGTACGCTCCGATTCCCTATCGGAGGGACTAATAAGGGTAGGCTTGCTGCACAGCCCTCCTCCGATGAGGGCACCCCTACCCTCTGATCCCAGGGGCACCGGGCAGGCATCGCGCGTGCTGAGCCCGTCGAGATCACAGGGGCACGGCCTGCCGTGCCTCCCACCCCAGGGCCGAGGTCAGGTCTGGCCGGGGCCTGCGGGGCTCGGCAGGCCGGCACTGGGACCCATCGACCGGCATAACCGTGCATGCTGCGCGACGGGCCTACCGTCGCTCGGTCCAGGCCGGCAGCCGGTACTTCCCCGCGCGCAACTCGGCGGTCCAGCGCTCCTCGGCGGCGGTGAGCCCGCCGGGCCGCAGCTGCACCCCAAACTCTTCCTCCCAGGCGACGCAGCAGGCAGAGAACGCTTCCTCGAAGCTCACCGCGCGCCCGGCGGCCTCGCGGGCCGAGGTGATGTGCTGTGCAAGATACCCTTGTAGCCGCGCGCGCTCGTCCGGCTGTGCGACGCGGAGCACCCGCGCCAGCGCCGCCGGGTCGAAGTCCAGCAGCAGCGTGCCGCCGAGCAGCACGGCATTCCGCCGCCGCACCTGGGCATGGCCGATCAGTTTCCTCCCGCACCAGACGATCTCGTAGGGCGCCAGGCCGCCGAAGCAGGCGGCACGCCCAATCGGGTCGGCCGGCAGAGCGCGCGCTGTCTGCGGCGGCACTGCCTCGGCGCAGATACCTAGATCGTTGAGGGCACGCAGCAGTGCACGGCTCACCGGAGCATACGACTCCACCACATCGCCGCGCACAATGGGATGCTCCGGAGGTAGCACTATCATGAAGGCAAGCTGCGACGGCTCGTGCAGCACGGCCGTGCCTCCAGACAGCCGCCGCAGCACCGGTAGGCCCACTGCAGCGCAGTACTCCAGGTCAATGTCGGTGATGGATTGCCCGCAGCCAATGGTGACGCACCGCTGGGCCCAGGTGTACAGCCGCAAAGTCGGCGGCGCCTCGCCTGCGGCCTGCGAGAGCAGCAGCGCCTCGTGCAGGGCCAGGCTGTAGTCGCCCACGGTTGCTTCAGGGCCCAGCAGACGCCAGGTCTCTGCCATGTCAACCAACCTGCACGTGCTGCAGCTGCTGCAGGAGGGCGATGGCATGCTCGATGCGCTTGAGGCAGCGCTCGCGGCCCAGCAGGGCCATCGTCTCGAAGAGCGGCGGGCCGACGGTGCGGCCGGTGACCGCCACACGCAGCAGGCCGGCGCCGAAGATCTGCCCGGGCTTCACCCCCAGCTCCCCGGCCAGGGCGCGCAGCGCAGTTTCCAGGGCCGGCGCCTCCCAGCTCTCCTGCCGGGCGAGCCGACTATGCACCGCCTGGAGCACGGCCAGCGCCCGCGCCGCATCCAGCCCTTTGGACACCAGCAGCTTCGGATCGTACGGCTCGTCGCGGAAGAAGAACGAGGAGAGCTCCCCGACCTCATCCAGGCGCTTGAGCCGCTCCTGCAGCAGGGCCAGGATGCCGCGCAGATAGCGGCGCTCTTCCTCAGTTGGCTGCGGACCCACCAGCCCGGCGCGCTGGTAGAAGGGCAGGCTGCGCTCCAGCAGCTCGTCCAGCGAGAGTCGGCGGATATAGGCGCCGTTCATCCAGTCCAGCTTCTCAATGTTAAAGATCGCCGCGTTCGTGCCCACGCGCTCCAGCTCGAAGTACCGGATCAGTTCCTCAAGCGTGAAGAACTCCTGGTCGCCGTACGACCAGCCCAGCAGGGCCAGGTAGTTCACCATCGCCTCGGGCAGATAGCCGCGGTCACGGAATTCCAAGAGCGAGGTGTCGCCGTGGCGCTTGGAGAGCTTCGAGCGGTCCGGCCCGAGCAAGAGTGGCAGGTGGGCATAGACCGGCATCTCCCAGCCCAGCGCGGCGTACATGCGCACGTGGTGCGGCGTGCTGGAGATGAACTCCTCGCCGCGGATCACATGAGTGATCCGCATGTAGTGGTCATCGACCACGTTGGCGAAATCATAGACCGGGAAGCCATCGGACTTAATAATGATGCGGTCCTCCAGGACGCTGTGCTGGAAGACAATGGGGTCTTTGCGCAGCAGGTCTTTGAAAACCGTCTCGCCCTCCAGGGGCATGGCGAAGCGGATCACCGGCCTGATACCCTGAGCCTCGAAGGCAGCGCGCTGCTCCGGGGTGAGAAAGCGGCAGCGGCGGTCGTAGCCAGTGGGCTTGCGCTGGCGCTGCTGCTCCTGCCGGAGCTGCTCCAGCCGCTCCGGGGAGCAATAACAGTAGTAGGCGTGACCCTGCTCCAGGAGCTGCTGTGCTACCTGGTGATAGAGTTCCAGGCGCTGCGACTGGATGTAGGGGCCATAGGGGCCGCCTTTGTCGGGGCCCTCGTCCCAGTCAAGCCCCAGCCAGCGCAGCGCCTCCATGATCCGCTCGGTTGCGCCCGGCACCAGGCGCTTGCGATCGGTGTCCTCGATGCGCAGGACGAACGTGCCGCCGGTATGTCGTGCAAACAGGAAGTTAAATAACGCCGTATGTGCCCCGCCGACGTGCAGCTCGCCGGTGGGGCTGGGCGCAAAGCGCACACGCACGCTCAAGATTCGCTCCTTCGTTTCTCCCGCGTATCCTTTCCAGGCACCCGCCCCAGGCGGGGGAAGCCCAACATGGTGCCAAGCACCGACGCCGGGGTCACGCCTGCAGCCGGCGCCAGGGCAGCCTGTTCTGCCTGCTCGGCAGTGCGTGCCAATAGCCGCCGTCGCTCTCTGCGCAGCGCTGCCGTCTCTTCGCGCAGGCACGTGTCGCCGGCGGCGATGGCGGCGCGCAGCCGCTGGAGCTCAGCAATGTACGCGTCGAGAGCCGGCAGCAGCATCGCGCGGCCGGTGAGCCAGGCATCAGGACCGTCCTGCTCAGCGGCAACCGGCGCGGTGACAGTATAGAAAGCCGCACCGGCGGCACGCTCGATCTCCAGCTCCGCGAGGGCGTCGATCACCGTGCGATGCAGCGCCAAGCCAAGCGTTTGCGGCAGCGTTTCAAGCAGGGCGACCCAGCCGGCCAGCTCCGCCGCATCCGGAAAGAACGGCTGCGCGCCCAGCGCACTGACGAGGCCGGCCATGAACTCGAGCGCATCACGGTGGGTGCGCGGCGTGGCCAGTAGACAGTACACGCAGTCGTCAAAGAGCGTTGCGTCGTAGCCCTCGACCAGGGCCGGACGCCGAAAGAGCGGGTGTCCGGCCACGTACGCCACCGCGGGCGGCAGAACAGCCTCGACCTCCTCAGGCAGGGCAGCGTCGATGGCCGACGTTGTGGTCACCAGCGCTCCTGGGGACAGGTCTCCGGCGAGCGCGTGCAGCTCCCCGCGCACGATCGCCGGGGAGAGCGCAGCCACGACGACCTGCGCTCCCCGCACAACCGTGAAGGGGTCGCGGGCAATGCGATCGGCCACGCGAGCAACGCGGGCAGCCTCAGCAACGTGCGGGTCGGGATCCCAGGCCCACAGCTCGCGGGCGAGCCGGCGCTCGCGCAGGCGTAACCCCAGCGAGCCGCCAACACGGCCCAGGCCCAGGATGCCAATCTTGTGCAGTGCCATTGGCGGGGATGTGTCCTTACGTGCTAGCCGGTCCCTGGCCCGGCCTATTGTCCTTCTAGCCCGGCGTACCGTCCTTCTGGCCCGGCGTACCGTCCTTCTGGCCCGGCGTACCGTCCTTAATTGTACAGCACTGCGTGGGCGCTCAGGCCGGCACACCTGTCTTCTCCCCTAGGCTGCCTCACACATCTTCCATACACACTATGAGGGCAGGCGGCAATGCCGCCTGCCCCCCCACAGAACCAGCTCTGCCTGATTCGAGCCGGCCCTAGTCGGCCTTACCGTTGCCGCGCTGCTGTGCGAGGATTGCCATCACCAACCGCTCGGGAGTGATCGGCGCCTCGCGCACGCGCACGCCGGTGGCGTCGAAGATGGCGTTCGACATCACGGCCAGGCCCGGGGTGATCGGTGGCTCGCCCACGCCCTTAACGCCGAACGGACCGTGGCGCGTCGGCTCCTCGACCAGGATCGACTCGATCTTCGGTACATCAAGGGCCGTCGGCAGGCGGTAATCCAGCAGGCCCGGGTTGAGCATGCGGCCATCCGGAGCATAGAGCATATGCTCGAACAAGCCCCAGCCGATGCCCTGCACCACGCCGCCTTCCATCTGGCCCTCGACGGCCATGGGGTTGATCGCCTTGCCGCAGTCAAGACCGTTCCAGTAGGCTAGCACCTGCACGTTACCGGTCTCCGGGTCGACGCGCACCTTGGCGATCTGCACCGCCACCGTCTGCGCACTCGGCTCATTGGCGAAAGAGCCATGGCCGACGATCGGGCCGCTGGTCGAGCGCACAGCCGACTGAGCGATCTGGGCCAGCGTAATGGCCGAGTCGGGATTACCGCGCACGAAGACTTTCTCGTTGGCAATCTCGAGGTCATCCGGGTTCGCCTCGAGCGCCTCAGCGGCCATCTCCAGCACCCGCTTGCGCACCTCTTCCGCGGCGCGCTTGACCGCGTTGCCGTAGCTGAAGGTGACGACCGAGCCGCCGGAGGCAGTGCCGTACGGCGCCGAGTCGGTATCGCCGCGCACGATACGCACTTTCTCATACGGCACGCCCAGCACCTCAGCAGCGATCTGAGCGCAGGCGGTATCGGTGCCGGTGAGGTCCATCAGGCCGTAGAACACATGCACCGAGCCATCCTCGTGCAGCGAGACCACGGCCGATGCCGGACCGGCACCATTCGTCCACTCGCCACAGGCCAGGCCCCAGCCCTCGTTGGGGCCCTTGGTGCGGGTCCACCAGCCGGCCGCATCGCAGGTCTTGCGCAGCACCTCCTTGAAGGCGAGCTGATCGCCCTCACGCATGTTCTTCAGCCGCAGCTCAGCGGGATCCATGCCCAGGGCATGGGCGATCTCGTCGAGCTGCACCTCAGAGGCGAACGACGCCTGCGGCGCCCCGGGCGCCCGATACGCGCCGGGCTTCGGCTTGTTCGTGTTTATGTCGTACGAGTCGAACTTAAAGTTCGGGATGTTATAGACCCCCTTGAGCCGCCGCGTGGCGTAGGAACCGCCGCTAGCGACGCCGGTGTCCCACAAGGCGAAGGCCTTGCGCGCCACAATCGTGCCATCACGCTTCACCCCGGTCTTGACGGTGATCACCGCACCGGGGGCCGGCGTGGCGTCCAGGAACTCCTCGCGGCGGGTGTAGGCGACCTTCACCGGTCGCTTGGCCTTCATCGCCAGCAGGACGGCATACGTATCCACGATGCCACCGAACTTGGCGCCGAAGCCACCGCCGATGGTCATACCGATGACGTTGATCTTGCTCAGCGGGATATTGAGCGACTTCGCGAGGTTCGAGCGCACAGCGAAGTGGCCCTGGGTGCTGGTCCAGACGGTGACCTTGCCCGTCGGATCGACATCGGCGATGGCGATCTGCGGCTCGATATAGCTCTGGTGGGCACGGTGGATGATGTAGGTATTCTCGAAGATCAGGTCGGCGTCCTTGAACGCCTCGCGCTCGATCTCCTCATCGGTGCGAGTATCGCCCTCGGCGCGGACGAACGCCCCCTCGGCCCCATGGACCTCCGCGGCGACGTTGTAGAGTTTGCGCCCGTCGGGCAGCGTGACAACCTTGCTATCTTCATTAATAATTGGCGCGCCCTCTTTCACGGCATCGCGCACGTCCACTACCGCCGGCAGTGGCTCGTACTCGACCTTGATGCGCGCGATCGCCTCTTCGGCAATCTCGCGGGTCTCCGCGGCGACGGCCGCGATCTTCTCGCCGTAGTAGCGCACCTTCTCGTCGGCGAAGAACTTCTGCACGCGACGGGTGCCATGCACCTCGTCCTCGGTCACCATCAGCATGTCGGCGAGGCTCTTCTGCGTGATGACGGCATGCACGCCGGGCAGTTTCTCCGCCTCACTGGTGTCGATGCTGAGGATGCGCGCGTGCGCGTACGGGCTGCGCAGGAACATGCCGATCAGCATGCCCGGCAGGTGAAGGTCCGCCGTATAGCGGGCCCGGCCGGTGACCTTCTCCACCGCATCGACACGTGGCACGCGCTTCCCGACGACTGCGAACTCTGCCATCAGCTTATCCCTCCGATGCACTGGTTCCGATGCTCTGGTGGGCCTGCCCCGGTCCCTCCCGCAGGAGCGCTCACCCTGCAGGCGGTATGCAGGCCTGCTCCCAGTTCACGCACAGTATACACCAATCGGCCAACAGCATGGGCCGGTATAGGGTCGCGTTGACGCTCCTCTTCACGCAGGGATAGAATGAAGACAACGAAGTTCCCCGCCGTGGTTGCTCGCCCCGGGCCGGCGCCGAGGCGGGCGCGCCGGTACACCACATGTTTCCACTTGGGACGCGCGGTGAGGAGCGGATCGATGGACCGGTATTTTCGTAACCAAGATAGGTGGCTGCGTGGCGGCATGCCGCCCGCGCGGTCGCCGGGAAGGAGGGACAGTGGCATCCAAAACACGACGCGCCAGCAAGAAGAAAGAACATGCTACACCCCCGGCGCAGGCTTCTCCACCACCAGGTGGCGATGAGCAGATCGACGTGCAGCCCCTGCCGGCCGACGATGGGGATGGCAAACCCGCCGAGCGGTCGGTGAGTCACCAGGCACACCACCGGATTATCGCCCAGGCCGTCAATCACCTCATCGAGGCGTTTAACGAGTTCCAGAAAGACACCACGACGCAACTCACCAACATGAAGCGACAACTCAAAGAACTTGACGCGACGATCATGAAGCTACAACGACAAGTCGAACAACAGGGTCAGCGGCTGACGGAGATCGACGACGATGTCATGGGGCTGACCCTCGACAACAACCTCGAACTGCGGCGGCTCAAGGCACAGGTTGACGCCCTGTGGGAGATCATCGCTGCGAACAGCGCCTTTGACGCGGCGCAGGTTCTGCAGAAGCGCGAGGAGGTCGAGGCCCGCGAGGACAGCCGGATCGACGAGCTCAGTCGCGAACTCGAAGGCTATGCCGAAGCGCCCGCAGGGCGCAGGCGCGGAGGTGGCCGGACATGAGTGTGAAGCGCCTCAAGCCAATCCCAGAGACTTTCCAGCTCGAGCCGGAGCCGGCGCCGGTAGTGGTCGCAGCGCCGAACGGAATCGGCCGCGCGGAGCTCCTCCAGCTCATCGACGAGCTGCGTGAGGCGTTGCGCCAGCCGCGCGAGGTGGACCTCTCCATTACGTCCGCCTTGAACGAGGTGGTCGCTGCCCTGCGCGAGCAGAACGCTCGCCTGAGCGAGCCGCCGCCCCCGACCGAGCACGCCCCCGGCGTGTTGCTGCGTCTCGGCGTGTTCGTCGACGTGGCCAACGTCGCCAACCGCGAGGGCACCACCGGCTACCGGATCGATTACGGCCGGTTGCTGGAGTACCTCTCGCGGAACCGGCGGCTGGTGCATGCCCGCGCCTACTGCCCGATCATTTCCGACTACGTCGGGCGGATCCAGTACCAGCGCACCGTCGCGCCGATCTGGAATAAGGGCTACAAGATCATCACCAAGCCGATCAAGACCTATCCCGATGGCACGCGCAAGGCCGACCTCGACCTGACGCTGGCCATCGATGCCATCCGCCGGGCTGACACCATGGACGTGATGGCGCTTGTCTCCGGCGACGGCGACTTCGTGCCGCTGGTGGAGTACATGCAGGAGCGCGGCGTGCGTGTGGAGTGCTACTGCTTTGGCGAGTCGATGAGCGAAGAGCTCCGCCTGGCCGTCGACCACTTCGAAGACTTCCACAACCTGCCCCAGCTCCACGTGCGGGTCGGTGAGTACGGCGCCGCGCCCGACGAGAGCGGCCAGGTCGCCGGCGCTGCGGCGCATGCTGCCGAGGTAGGGGCGGAGTAGCACGGGCCCTCACCCCTTGCCCCCCTCTCCCAAAGCTTTGGGAGAGGGGGAAACCACAGAAGAGACCGCTGTGTCTGGCGCTCCCTCTGCTCATCAAGCTGCCTTGTGCGTAGGGCAAGTCGGGCAACGGCGCTGCGGCACAAAGCCATGAGCTCCCCTCCCCGATGCGGGGAGGGGCCGGGGGAGGGGGGAGGGCTATCCCGCCCTACTTCTTCCCATACTGCGCGCTGATCTCTTTCAGCAGCACGTCCCATTCGGCCTTCACCGCGCGGCAGGCGTCCGCGGCGCCGCGGGTGCCGGCCTGGACCTGGTCCAGGTGGGCGAAGGCTGCCTGCGCCAGCCGGTTGTACTCGACGAATGTCTGGTTGGGCGAGAGGATCCCCTTGCGTGTGCCGCCCTCAGTGAGTTTGCGCAGTTCCTCGGGCGCGCCCCACTTCTCCGCCTGCTTGAGCCAGTTGTCCAGAGCGCTCTTCAAAACCGGCTGGAACTTGTACTCGACCAGCACCCGCTGGCCCTCTTCGCTGATATGCCACTTGATGAACTCCCAGGTGGCAGGTTTATTCCTCGCCTCGACGCTCATCATCCAGGGGTTGATGTAGTTGGTGGTCTTGTTATCCCGCACCCAGGGTGCCGGGGCCGCGCCGATACGGAACGGTGCGGTGATATAGTTCACCCAGCCCCAACCGCCATCGTAGATCATGCCCAGCCGGCCGGACATGAAGAGATTGCCGCTGATACCGGCAGCACGGATCTCCTCGCTGGTAGGCCAGACCCGATGGCGATGCGTGAGATCAGCACGCTCCTGGACGGCCTGGATGACCTCGGGGCTATCTGCCTTCGACGTGGTTGCCAGGCCGGTGGTGTAGTGCTCAGGCATAAAGAAGTCGCCGCCGAAGATATAGGCGATGGCCCAGTACGCTGATGCTCCGGCAAACTGCACGCCGAAGTTGCGCTGCGCACCGTCGCCCGAGCTGATCGCCCGCGCCGCCTCGACCATGCGCTCCCAAGTCCACGAGCGGTCGTCCCAGTCCGCCGGCGGGTACTTGAGCGAGTGCTTATCGAACAGATCGCGGTTGTAGAAAATAAAGCAGCCGAAGCGCTGGTTGAACGAGAGGGCGTAGATCTTGCCGTCCCGCTTCCAGACATCCTGCGTGGGCGGCATATACTGGCTGAGGTCCAGCTTGTCGCGCGTGACCAGCGGCGTGAGATCTTCCAGCAGGCCACGGGCGTGGTAGTCGCCAAACCCGGCGGTGCCCCAGTGCGTCCACAGGTCCGGCGGCGTACCGGCCGAGATGAGGGAGAAGAGTTTCGTGTCAAACTCGGCGTTGGGTGTAGGCACCAGTTCGATCGTCACCTCAGGGAAACGCTGCCGGAACGCGGGAATCGCGCCTTGCTCCTCCCACTCCAGCTCAGGCGGGTTGTTGCGCACAAACCAGACGATCGTCCCGCTCACCTTTTTGGGCGCGCCCTCCTGGGCGGGCGCAGGAGCGGTCGGGCGGCAGGCCGCCGCAAAGGCCACCGCACCTGATCCGAGTCCGGTCACCACACTGCGCCGGGTTAAGCGTACGGGCATAGCACTCTCCTTGTTCCGGTGTTCTGTTCTGCGTTCTATCCTGTGTTCTCTCACCTGCGTTCTCTCACCTGTGTTCTCTTACCTGTGTTCTCTCACGATATGTGTTCTCACGATATATGTTCTCTCATGATAACGGTGAGACTGCAGGGCGCCGCACTGCTGCAAGGGTGATGCAAAAAGACCCCATACCTAAGCCGGGCGGGTGTCGCTATCGCAATGAGCAAGAGACGGCAGCCCGGCCAAGACGCAGGCACATTGTACACCGCCCCCAGTACCAGGACAGTCACAGTCAGGGGTAGATAAATCACCAGAGGCCGCCCCTGGCCGGCGGCTCGGCACTGCTCCTTGCTGGCAAGGCCGTCAGGCTGCCGGTTGGCGCGTTTCGCCCGCGGCCTTGGGTGGCCCGGCCGGGGCAACCGCCACCTGCGGGGCAGCCGGCTTGACCTCCTCAACCGCGCCCTTGGGCGGCTGAACCTTCACGACCAGTGTGTTCGGGTCAGTGAGCAGCCGGACACCCGCAGGCAGCGTTAGTTCACCGGCGGTAAGCGCCTGGTCCAGCTCGGTCAGGATCGAGAGATCGATAGAGATGGCCTCAGGCAGGTCGCGCGGGAGCGCCTCGACCTCCAGCGTATCCGTGGGGTGCACCAGGAGACCACCCTGCCGCACCGCCGGAGCCTCACCTACGAACACGAGCGGAACTTTCGCCCTCACCGGCCTGTCCTGCACCAGCCGGTAAAAGCTGACATGCAGCAGCTCGCCGGTGATGGGATCACGTTTGACCTCGCGCACCAGCGCCGGCACGTCCTGACCATCAATCGAGAGCGTCACTGGGACCGTCGCGCCCGGATCGTACCCGTGCAGGGCCATCTGCATTGCCCGGGTCTCCAGGACGAGCGGCTGCGACGTGCGACTGGCGTCCCAGAGCACCGCCGGCAGAAGGCCGTTGCGGCGTAGCTGCTTGACCCGTTTGCCCAGAATGCTCCGCGGCCGCGCGATCAGCCGCACCTGCGGTTGCTGCTGTACCATCGCTACTTCCCTCCAGCACACGCGCCTCGTATGCGCGCTCCGGTGATGGTGTCTCGCTGGCTATTTAAAATCTTAGCGCGGCAAGGAGCATACCAGCCGGCAATGGGTCTACGTGCTCAGCGCCAGGAACAGGGCGCGGTAGTAGCGCATCAACCGCTCTGGCTCCGGACTGGCCGGAATCTCAGCGCAACAGAAGCCTTGATAGCCGGCCCGGCGCAGCAGAGCGAACAGTTCACGGTAGGGATACTCGCCGTAGGCGTCCTGCCAGAGCTCATTAATGTGCACCAGGTCGATGAACGGCCGCATCAGTTCAAAGTCGTGCGCGACCGAACCGTTTTTGACATCGATCTTGTTCGAGTTCCAGCACACATACACGTTTGGATGGTCGGCGGCGGCGATGATACGCCGGATGTCGCGGGCATCGGCGACACTGCCGTGCATCTCTAAACGAATGCGCACGCCATAGTCCTGGGCAAAGGCGCCGCACTCGCGCAACGCACGCCCGATCTGTTCCAGGGTCTGCTCCCGCGGGATCCCCGCCGCCTCCTGGTGGCCGTTCGGACGCACCTTGACGCCCTCTGCACCGACGTCATGCGCCAGCTTCACAAATTCCTTGGTCAGCTCGATGTTCTGCCGGACAACCTGCGGATCAAGGGCGTGGTACTCGCAGTTCGTGCCCAGACCCACCAGCCGCACCGGAGAGTCGGCAAAGCGCCGTCGCACTTCGCGGCGCTGCTCCGCCGAGAGTGAGGGCTCCACCCCGTGCGCATGAGTGGTGCGCAGTTCCACGCCCTCGAAGCCGGTAGCCACACAGCGCTCGATGATCAGCGGGATATCCCAGTCCTTGGCAAGGTTATACGTAACCAGACCGAGCTTCACGGGTGCCTCTCCTCTCTCAAACTTTTCTTTCTTCTATTCCCATATTTCTTTCCTACATTTCACTCTCCTCAACTTCTTCCTATACGTAACTCCATAAACGCACCCCTCTATACGCGACTTCACGGAACTACCGGAACGCCGACGCTGGCAGGAAACGGGCGCGGCCAGGAAGCACGGCCGCCTCACCGGGTCGTGCTTCCCCACGCCCGGCTCATTGTACGCCATCGCCCTGTACGCTGCTCCGCCCGACCGGGGCGGTCAATAACCGGCTCGGTAGTATGACGCGTGTAGCGCTCCTATGGTACGATTCAATGCCGGGCGCGGCCGGTGGAGCGGTGGCCTGCACGGCACGACGTCTCGGCGCACGCGCTCGAGCAGATACGACGAAACAGATACCACACGATGAGCTTTTCCTTCCTCAGCCACAACAGGGCGGTTGCGCGCGGGATCGCAGCCGGGGTAGCGCTCGGTGGCCTGTGGATTGCCGGACGTGCTCTGAGTTACTTCGGCGGGCCGGCGCTGGTGAACTGGCGGCTCGTCCGAACGCTCTCCCTGCTTACGGCCGCCCGGCACAGCGAGCTCTGGCCGGAGCCGGCGGCGCACGTGCGCGAGGCCTATACCGGTATGGTGCGCCAGAGCGAGCACCTCATCGCGCAGTACGTGGGCTTCCGCCTGCCGGAGCCGCTGCAGTCGATCCACGTGTTTGGGCGCCAGGAATGGGTCGAGGCGAATATCAGCAACTTCCGGTTTATGTTCGACCCCTTGGAGGAGGCCTACCGTCAGGTCTGGACCGACTCCACCATCGGCGAGGCGGTGCGGGGCTTCTCCCAAGTTTTCCTGAGCACGCAGATCGGGCTCCTGCTGGGCTATCTAGCCCGCCGTGTGCTCGGTCAATACGACCTCTCGCTGCTGGGGCGTGAGCCTATCACCAGCGGCCGGCTGTATTTCGTGCAACCCAACATCGTGGAGATCGAGCAGCGCCTGCAGCTCCCCGCGGAGCAGTTCCGCCTCTGGATCGCACTCCACGAAACGACCCATGCGTACGAGTTTGAAGGCCATCCCTGGGTGCGCGACCACATGAACGCGCTGCTCACCGGCTACCTTGCCAGTATCAGCCACGAGCTCGTGAGCGTGCGCGCCGGCGCCGGGGCGATTGGCGCTATGGTCAAGCGGGTGCGGGAGAATATTTTCAACACCCGCTACATGATCGAGCTGATGATGGGCCCAGAGCAGCGGCGCCTCTTCCGGCAGCTCCAGGCCCTGATGTGCCTGATGGAAGGGTACAGCAACCACGTAATGAACGCGGTGGGCCGCCACCTGCTCCCGCAGTATGACCTGTTGAAGCAGCGCTTCGAAGCACGGGCCAAGCACCGCACGCCTGCCGAGCAACTCTTTGCCCGCCTGACCGGACTGGATCTTAAAATCGAGCAGTACGAGCTCGGCGAGCGCTTCGTGAACTTCGTGGTAGAGCGAGGCGGGATCGCCTTGATGAACCGGGTCTGGACGTCGCCGTGGCATCTGCCCTCGCTCGATGAGATCCACGATCCCGAGCGCTGGATCGCCCGCATGCGCGCCGCCTAGGCAAAAGGAGCCGGGCCGGCCGCTGTTACCGCGTCTCGCCTGCGGAAGAGACCGCCGGTGCACGCGGGTCCGGCATGGCGAAGCGGGCCAGCAGCCGGCGAAGTTCGGCGATACGGTATGGCTTGGCCAGGATCGCATCCACACCGTTGGCCTGCATCTCCGCTTCGGACACCTCGGCTCCCCACCCGGTGACCAGGATGACCGGCACCGTCGGCGCAAAGGCTTTGACCGCCCGCGCTACCGCCCAGCCGTTCACTTCGGGCATGCCCAGGTCGGAGAGAACGATGTCATAGGGGGTGGTATCCAGGCTGCGCTCGAACTCAGCGATCCCCGCCGCGCCACTGGAGCAGATGGTGACCTCGTGCCCCTCGGGGGCGAGCAGGCGCGCCATCATGCGACAGAGCTCCGGCTCGTCATCGATCGCCAGGATACGGAGCCGGCGCGGCGCCCCAGGCTCCGGGCTTGAGGGAGGCGCTGCCGGAGCCTGCTGCGCCCGCGGCACATGCAGGGTGAACCTGGAGCCACGCCCCGGCCTGGTCTGCACGTCGATCCGGCCGCCGTGCCGCTCGATAATGACCTGCGACATCCACAGGCCAAGCCCGCTGCCATGCGAGCCCTTGGTGGAGAAGAACGGCTCAAAGATCCGGCGCCGCACTTCCTCGGTCATCCCGGTGCCGGTGTCCTGAACACGGAGGCGGGCTTCCGAGCCGACCACCCACGTGCGCACGGAGATCGTGCCGCCCTGCGGCAAAGCATCCACCGCGTTGAAGAGCAGGTTGACGACGACCTCACGCAATTCCGCAGGCACACCATATACCGGCGCGGGCTTCAGGTCTGTATGAACGAGGATCGTGGTGCCGGCGCGCTGTGGCGCGTCCTTCCAGCGCGGCTCGGCCAGGCTGATCGCGGCACGGGCAATTTCGGCCAGGTCGCAGAGCTCAGGCTCGGCGCTATGGTCCTGTCGGGTGTACTCTTGGATCCGGCGCACCGTGGCGGCGCCATCCATGGCAGCCTGCTGGATCGCGCTCAGGGCAGCGCGCATCGCCGGATCAGAGACCTGAGCGAGCAATGTCTCGGCATGCCCGATGATGCCGGTGAGCAGGTTGTTGAAATCGTGCGCCACGCCGGATGCCATCTGGCCGAGCGCTCTCAGCTTCTCTGCCTGGAGCAACTGCTCGTGAGCGCGCCGCGTTTCGGTGACATCGGTATACACCTCCACCCGGCCAATGATCCGGCCGTCCTGGTCCCGGACCGGGCCGGAGTACCGGCGCAGCACACGCTCAGGCAGTCCGGCCAGCTCCCACTCGCTCGTCTCTGATGCAGGAGCGGAGCCGGCTGTGCCATCGGTGCAGGGACACGCCAGCGTCTGCAAGAACATCTCCGGCGCGCGCAGGCGCGGGGACAGCACGCGCTCCCAGAACTCGCGATACGGCCGGCCCAGGAACGCGGCACAGTCCACGCCAAACAGCGCACCCAAGGTACTGTTCATGCGGCAGATGATGCCGGTGCGGTCCACGACACAGATGCCGCTGCCGACCGATTCGATAATGGCGCGCAGCTCGGCGTTCTGGCGGCGCAGCTCATCCTCGCCGTGCTTAATGCGCAGCAGCGCCCGCACGCGCGCCAGGAGCTCTTGCAGGTTGAACGGCTTGGTGACATAGTCATCGGCGCCGGCGGCGAAGCCGGCCAGGCGTTGCTCTGGCTCGGCGCGCGCGGTCAACATCAGCACGGGCACACGGGCCAAGGCAGGGTCGGCGCGCAGGCGCCGGCAGAAGGTATAGCCATCGATATCCGGCCGAGCGATGTCCAGGCAGACCACGTCAATCTCGTGGTGCCGCAGCATCTCGAGCGCTTCGATGCCGCGGCGCGCGACCAGGACACGATACCCCTCAGCGTCGAGAACCTCGCTCAGCACATCGGCAAGTAAGGGGTCGTCGTCAACGAGCAGCACAACGGGCGTTTGTGGCCGGGAATCGGTCGAACAGGCATGCACGCGTGCGTCGATCCTCCGTTGTCGGACATCATCACATAACGGAGGCGCTCTTCCAAATTCTTACCCTGGGAATGGCCTGAAAGTACCACTCGAGAGCCGACGCTGTGGACGCCGCCGGCAGCACCGGACGGTGGCCGGCGGATTCCCGGCATGCACCCGCCGGCCAGTGCCGCCGGTTAGGGCGTGCTCGCCACCTCTACCGGCCTTCCCTCGACACCGGACTGGTAGGCAGCCACAACGATGGCGAGGGCGGCGCGTCCATCTTCGCCGGTGACCGGCGGCCGGCGCCCGGCCAGTACCGCCGCAGCGAACTGCTCGACCATCTGGCGGCGGCTGCCGGATGGGCCATCAAAGGGGAGCGCTTGCCATTCGTTCGGGGTAATGCCGGGCATCTCCCGCGTCGTGAACACCTGCGGCGTGCGGCCCAAGATGATCTGCCCCTCGGTGCCGTAAATGCGGCTGCCCGGCTCGACGCCCCGGCCGCGGCCGCGAATAGCCGATCCGGCCTCGATGCTCCCGATCGCTCCGCCATGGTAGCGGATGGTCGCGACAAGGAAGTCTTCGACCTCGACCGGCGTGCAGAAGGTCCCATACTCGCTGTACACCCGCTGGGCCTCCAGGCCGGTGACGTAGCGCACCGTGTTCAGATCATGGATGAGGTTCATGATCAGGATGCCGCCGCCGGCCTTTTCCTTCGAGACGCGCCAGTCGGTGTGTACACGCTGGGTGTAGCCGCCATACCAGTAGGTGGCAGGCTTATCAGTAAAAGCGAAAAGCCACGTCCCGTACACCCGGCCAATCCCGCCCTCCTGGATGAACCGTCGAGCGGCCTGGCAGCCGGCATCCACCTGCGCGTGGTAGGCGATGCTCAACGCCACGCCGGCCCGGCGGCAGGCGGCGATCATGCGGTCGGCATCTTCGAGTGTCGTGGCAATGGGTTTTTCGCACAGCACGTGCTTGCCTGCCTCCGCCGCGCGGATTGTCAGTGGCGCATGGAGGTAATGCGGCACCGCGATGTACACCGCGTCGATGTCCTTCCGTCCCAGCAACGCATCGAGGTCGGTGGTCCATGCTGCCCCATGGCGCTCGGCCAGGTCCCGGGCAACGGCCTCATTCGTATCCATTACCGCGACAATCGTGGCGTTCTCGGCCTCGGCAATGCCCTGCGCTGTCTGCACCGCGATCTCGCCAGCCCCTATGATACCGAACCGCAAGACCTCTCCCATCTCCTCGCTCCTTGTTACGCCTCGTCACTCCTCGCTACCCCTCGTTACCCCTCGTTCGTTATCCCTCGTTCGTTACCCCTCGTTCGTTATCCCTCGTTCGTTACCCCTCGTTATGGAGATCGACCCGCCGGTTCTTCTGTAGAGCGGCGGACCTATAATAGCACTGCTTTCCCGGCCGGTCACATGTTCGTTCTGACGAGGCAGCAGGCCCACGCGCGGGCCCAGGTGGCACGTAATTTGCTTTGCGCTGTCACCAGCGTTCTTCATCTGCACCGATCTGCCGGCGCCGCTGGAGAGACAGGGCAGCGGTGTAGGCCTGTCTCGTGCCCGGACAGGCATAGTGCAGAGGAGTACAGCAGAAAGTTCCGACGCTGGATGGAAGGGAGCATGCGTGCAGAGCGGGTGCTGATCACCGGTGGAGCCGGTTTCATCGGGTGCCATCTGGCCGCCCGGCTGATCCAACTGGGCAAGCGGGTTGTCATTCTCGATAACCTCTCCCGACCAGGCGCTGAGCGCAACCTCCAGTGGCTGCGCGAGCACCACGGGCATACTTTGACCTTCGTCCACGGCGACCTCCGCCGGGAGACCGACGTGGAGGAAGCTCTGGTCGGGGCCGAGGTAGTTTATCACCTTGCAGCGCAGACAGCCGTGACCCGGTCGCTCCGCGACCCACGCCGTGATTTCGAGGACAATCTGCTGGGTACGTTTAATGTGCTTGAGGCCGCACGCCGCTCACCACTCCGGCCTATCGTTATCTACGCCTCGACCAACAAGGTGTATGGTGCGCTTGCCAACGTCGCCGTCGTGGAGCTGGAGACCCGCTACGCCTTCGCCTCCTGTTCCCAGGGCATTGACGAACGGCAGCCGCTCGACTTCCACTCCCCCTATGGCTGCTCGAAGGGCGCGGCCGATCAGTATGTCCGTGACTACTATCGTACGTACGGCCTCACCACCGTAGTGTTCCGCCAGTCGTGCATCTATGGCCCCCGCCAGATGGGTGTCGAGGATCAGGGCTGGGTGGCCTGGTTCGTGCTCGCGGCGCTGACCGGCCAGCCGATCACAATCTACGGCGATGGCAAGCAGGTGCGTGACCTGCTGTACATCGATGACCTCGTGGAGGCCTACCTCCTGGCCGTCGAGCACATCGAGGTGACCCAGGGCCAGGTGTATAACATCGGCGGAGGGATGCAAAACACCCTCTCCGTCTGGTGGGAGCTACGCCCTCTTCTAGAAGAGTTGCTGGAGCAGCGGCTCGCGGAGCCGGCCTTTGCGCCCTGGCGGCCGGGCGATCAGCGCATCTTCGTGGCGGATACCTCCAAGGCCCGGCGTGAGTTCGGCTGGGCGCCGCGTGTCCCAGTACGCGAGGGCCTGCTGCGCCTTGTCGAATGGGCGCGGGAGCAGGCCCATACCCCCGCCGCTGTGTAAGACAGAGCAAGGGGGCATGCACTTCTGACGTGACCCGCGCTCCCGACAGACGTAGCATGCCGGGCCTGCACTGCAGGTTTACCGATGCACCCGGGAGCTGCTTGCGTGCCCACGCGTGCTCGGCCTGCCTCATGCCGGCAGCCGCGGGAGCAGGCATCTGCAGCGAGAACGAATGCCCAGGACTGCAGTACTCTCCCTTTGACCCCGCTGAAGATATAGTGTTCAATTTGCACCAGTCCGACACATCGGGCCTTCCTTACAATTCGGGTCCTCCTTTCGGGTCCTCCTTAAATTGTCTTAAATATTGTCTTAAATTAGGAACTACCCTAAATCAAAAACCATAATTAGGAGCCATCTTTAGAAGGGGTATCTTTTAGAGAAATAAATCTCGAGCAACACTCTAAGACAATGGATATTTACTGGGATACTTTACACGTTTATAGGTAACATAGTTATAAAGGGGCATTATTCCAAATGATGCGCCTGGAATGGCTATGGTTTGCTGTTTCAGCCGGTAGCGCCCTGGTGCTGGCGTATCTAGGGCAGATGCAGCTCGAACGCCAGCCCCCACAGTATCTTGGGAGCTTGATCGCCTTTGTCTCGGCGGCCGCGCTCCTTTTTACCGCACCACGCATGCCGGCACCGCTGTGTCGGCCTCAGGGAGGCGTGGCCGCCGGGCTCCTGGGGCTGAGCGGCGCCGCTCTCTCCGCCACGCTGTACCTCCGAGCCCAGTCGCAACCCGCCCTAGCCCTGATTACCGCTGCCTGGCTTGTGGCTATGGCCGGCTTTGTCGTCGTCTGCGCGTGGCTCGACTATCATCGTAGCGATCTGCGCGGGCTGGACATGGGCTGGACATGGACCGACACTGCCCTGCTCACAGGAGTGTTCATCATAGCCTTGGCCCTACGCGCCATCGGGTTGGAAAGTGCTCCCATGACGATGCTGGGCGACGAGGGCGCGATGGCAATGGAAGCGGTGCGAGTGCTCAGGCACCAGACCACCGATCCCTTTACGACCGGCTGGCTCTCTCACCCCACGCTGTGGTTCTTCCTTCAGGCGTACAGCCTGCGCGTCTTCGGCGAGAGCCTGGCAGGGGTGCGGATGCTCTCGGCCTTCATCGGCAGCGCTACCGTAGCCACCACGTTCTTCCTGGCCCGCCTGCTCTACGGGCGGCGCGTGGCAGCAATCGCCGCGCTCCTGCTGGCGACCTATCACTTTCACATCCATTTCAGCCGGCTGGCCCTCAATAACATTGCCGACCCCTTGATCGGCACGCTGGTCATACTGGGTCTAGTCATCGGGCTCTATACCCGCCGCTTGCTCGCATTCAGCCTGGCCGGCATCTTCCTGGGACTGGGGCTGTACTTTTACCATGGGACGCGCCTCTTCTTTCCATTGGTCCTTATGCTCGGGACGCTGTGGCTGCTGGGTCGCTGGCGCTGCCGGCGCGGATGGCGCCGGCCGGGCACCTGGAAGCCGGTGCTGGTGCTTGCGGCAGGTACGCTTATCGCTGCAGGGCCGCTACTGCAGACCTTTAGCACGGCACCTCATGCTTTCACTGCCCGGGTGGATATCGAAGGCATCACCCATCCAGGCTGGCTTGAGAATGAGGCGCGCCTAACCGGCCAGACGCCGGTTGGCGTGCTGTGGCGGCAGTTTGTACAAGCGGTGCTGGCCTTCAACAGCACCACCGACACCAGCGGCTTCTACGATGGGACGCGCCCGCTGCTCTGGGGCCTGGCCGCCGCGCTGATGCTCCTGGGATTGCTGCTGGCCCTGCGCTGGGGACGTCGGTGGGCCTACCAGATCCCCGTGGCATGGTTCTTTCTAGCAGTGATCTTCGGCGGCATGCTCCTCAAGGCACCGCCCAAGAGCCCGCGCTTCGTCACCCTGGCCCCTGTCGTCTGCCTCTTTATCGCCTTCGTGATAGAGTACATGCTCCAAGGAGCAGCGCAGCTCCTGGCGCGTCGGTCCGGGGCGGCTAAAATACCACAGGTGCTCGCAAGCGCGTTGGTGGTCTACCTCGCCGCCGTCAGCGTTACCGCGTATTTCGGCGACTATGTCAGACGGGAGCAACTCGGCGGTGTCAACACGCAGGCAGCGAACGCCCTGGCGCGCTACCTGCAGACCCAACCCGGCGGCACCAAGGTGTGGTTTTTGGGACCGCCGCGCATGTACTACCACGGCTTCGAGCTGCTCAACTTCCTCGCCCGTGACGCCGACGCAGCCGACGTTGTCGACCCGATTCGCAACGTTGCCGGCGTTCCTGTCCCGGCAGCCACGCGCCCTACCGTCTACGCTGCGTTACCGGAGCGCCAAGAAGAGCTTCAGTTCGTTCAAGAGCGCTATCCCGGCGGCACCTTTATGTCGCTGCACTGGCCGGTACGGCCGGAGCCGTTACTTTATGTATATACGGTGCCGCCCCAGCGATAGCGCCCGGCGGAGCGCCTTGCCCGGCTCTGAAAGACAGGAGGCCACGCCTGCCGGACCACTGTGGATTACCTCCGTGGATCATACCTTTGGGACAAGACCTTTGCAGCGCTGCTTGGTGGTGGGTGCGGCGCGATGCTAGACTGGCGTTGCCGGACATCCGCACCAGCCGGTTCACGGTGCGACCAGTCGATACGAGCCGGATCTCGCTCGCGATGAAAATCTTATCGATCCTCACGTACTACTACCCACACTGGACCGGATTAACGGCGTACGCGCGCCGTATTGCCGAAGGGCTCGCTGCGCGCGGGCACGAGGTTACGGTGCTCACCGCCCAGCACGATCCCAATCTGCCACGTCAGGAAGTGTTTCGGGGCGTTCGGATTGTGCGCCTGCCGGTGGCCTTCCGCATAAGCAGGGGGGTAATTACGCCCACGTTTCCACTCGCCGCCGCGCGGCTGATCCGCGAACATGACGTCGTGCAAATCCACACGCCCTTGATGGAGGCGTTGCTCGTAGCCCTGCTCTGCCGCCGGTTGGGCCGGCCCCTGTTGATTACTCACCACGGCGACCTGGTTATGCCTGCCGGGCTGTATAACCAGGTGGTGGAGCGCATCGTCGTCGGTATGATGACGGGAGCTGCCCATCTGGCAGATGCCATCTCAGTGCACAGCCGAGACTACGCTGAACACTCTGATTTCCTCTGGCCGTTCGCCGAGAAGCTTGCGTGTATCTATCCACCCATCGAGATTCCGGATCCGCAGCCAGATGCTGTGGCGGCATGGCGCACCGAACTTGGGCTCGGCGAGAAGAAGCTGATCGGGTTCGCCGGCCGATTCGTCGAAGAGAAGGGCTTTGACTATCTGCTGCGAGCCATTCCCCATGTGCTGGCGGTCGAGCCACGTGCCCATTTCATCTACGCCGGCGAGCGGAATGTGGTCTATGAGCGCTTCTATGACCGTTGGAAGCATGTGATCGACCGCTACCAGCAACACCTTACGATCATCGGCCTCATCCGAGACCAGCAGCGGCTGGCCAACTTTTATGCCATGTGCAACGTGTTCGCCCTGCCGAGCCGTTCCGACTGCTTCCCCAGCGTACAGGTCGAAGCCATGCTGTGCGGGACACCGGTGGTGACGACCAATATCCCCGGCGCGCGGGAAGCCGTATGGGTCACCGGAATGGGACGGCTCGTGCAGCCCCATAGCCCCAGGGCTCTTGCCCAGGGGCTCCTCGAGGTACTGCAGCATCCCGAGCGCTACCGCCGCAGCAAGGCTGACATTCGTGCAGTGTTCGATACCACTCGCACGCTCGACCAGTATGAAAGCCTGTTGGCGGAACTTGCGCGTGTGCCGTCGGTACTGCCCCCGGTACCGCGCGCGCTGCCCTCATGCCACGACTGCTGCGCCAGGGCAACAGTGCCGGTAGGCGGCAACCTGCTGCGCTGGCAGGCGCTGAACGAGAAAGACCATATCATCCTTGACCGCATCCTGCGTAACGAGGCGGATATGGCCTTTCGCCGCCGCGCCCGCATTCTGCTGGACTACTTAGAGCTTCGGGATGGCGAGCGCGTGCTTGACTGCGGCTGTGGCATGGGCTTCTATCTCATGGCCATGAGCAGGCTGCGCCGGCTCGACCTCGTCGGGCTCGACCTCAATGCCGGCCGCCTGCGCTGGGCCCAGCGCGAAGGTGTGCCGGCAGCCCTGGTGTGCGGGGACATCTGCCGGCTGCCCTTTGCCGATGCCTCCTTCGACAAGGTGCTGCTCAGCGAGGTGCTGGAACACCTCGCCGACGACCGGCGTGCGCTCCGCGAGCTTTACCGCATCTTGAAGCCGGGTGGCATCCTGGCCATCTCCGTGCCGCACGCGCACTACCCGTTCTGGTGGGATCCCATCAACCGGGTCTGGACAGCCTTCGGCGGGGAACCTTTCCGCGGCGCACAGCCGGCCGGGATCTGGTCCGGCCACGTGCGGCTGTACCGCCCGCACGAGCTACGGACACGCGTGGAGGAAGCCGGCTTCGCCGTCGAACGCATCGAAGAGGCGACACACTATAGCTTCCCCTTCATCCATTTCCTGGTGTATGGCATCGGCAAGCCGCTTCTGGAGCACAACCTGCTTCCGGCGCCCTTACGTACGAGCGCCGATCGCTTCCGCGGCGAGCAGAACAGCGGCAGCCTGCTCAATCCCATCAACCTGGGTCTGGCCCTCTTCCGCGCTATCGATCGCTTGAACGACCGCCCCGACGTTGCCACAAAGAGCACGTTTGTCAACATTCTAGTGAAAGCACGCAAGCCTTGCCAGGCGGCGGTATAGAGGGACCCAGGTACGGGAGCCCCGCGGTACTCATGCTTCCGCGGGGGTGATGCGCTGGGGTATCATAAACCTACCCATGTTGTATCAGGCTCGTGCAGCGCCACGCTGATGACGACACTCCCGCATACCCGCCTCGCTGTGCAGACGATCCCGGCTGTGCTGAGCTCCGCTGCCGTGCGGCAGTCCGCAGCAACGCTGGCGCTTGCCGCCGTTCTGCTCATGGCCGCGGTCTTCCGCTTCACCGGCCTCAACTGGGACGAGAACCACTACCTGCACCCCGACGAACGCTTCATGACCATGGTGGCCACCGGCATTGCCTGGCCCAAGAGCGTCGGGGAGTACTTCGATAGCCGTGTCTCACCGCTGAACCCGTACAACCGCAACTTTGGCACCTACGTCTACGGCACCTTCCCGCTCTTCCTGGGCAAGGCAGTAGCCGGCCTGTTTAACCGCGACGCGTACGGCAGCTTCCACCTGCCGGCCCGCGCCCTTTCGGCGACCTTCGATCTGCTCTCGGTGCTGCTGGTCTACCTGATCGGTCGGCGGCTCTTCGGCACCGCAGCCGGACTGCTGGCTGCCCTGCTGCTATCGCTTACCGTGCTGCATATCCAGGCAGCGCACTTCTTTACCACAGACGTCTACGTCACCACGCTCTGCCTGGCCACGTTCTACTTCGCTTTGCGCGCCTGCGACCGCCGACGCTGGCTGGAGTACGCGCTGGCCGGCATCATGGCCGGCTTGGCGCTGGCCTCCAAACTCAGCGCGTTGCCCATCGTCGCGGTGCTGGCGTTGCCGCTGGCCGAGCGCTGGCGCCTGGCGGGCTGGCGCGCCGCCCTCGTCCCAGACGAGGCAGACGACCGCGGCCTGCCGTTCAGCCGCCCGCTCATCGGGACGGGCCTGGCGCTGCTGTGTGTCGTGCTGACCTTTCGCATCGCCCAGCCGTACGCCTTCGCCGGGCCAGGCTTCTTCAGCTTCCAGCTCGATCCCCGCTGGGTAGGCGACGTGCAGATGTGGAGCAAGGTGCAGTCGGGGGCGATCGACATGCCGCCCTCGCACCAGTGGGCCGGGCGCGAGCCGGTGTGGTACGTCGTACGTAACCTGGTGCTGTGGGGCATGGGCCTGCCGCTCGGCATCACCGCGCTGCTGGCCCTCACCCTCGGCGGGGTGAGCCTGGCCATGGCGCGGCGCTGGCCGCCCGCATGGCAGTTCGTGCTGGTTGGCTGGCCGGCGTTCCATATCCTGTACTACGGCACCGGTCTGATCAAGACGGTGCGCTATCTGCTGCCGGCCTACCCGTTCCTCGTCCTGCTGGCCGCCGGCTTCCTGGCACACTGGTGGCTGAATAACCGCGCACCGCCGGCCGTCCAGTCGCTCAGGCAGTTCGGCCGCCTGCGCTTCCTCGGTGCAGCGGCTACGGCGGTCGTGGTGCTGGGGACCGCGCTGTATGCCCTGGCGTTCACGAGCATCTACACCCGCCCGGTCACCCGCGTGGCGGCGTCGGACTGGATCTATGCGCACCTGCCCAAAGGCACCGTCGTGGCCAACGAACACTGGGACGATCCGCTGCCGTTGCCGCGGCCCGGGCGCAACTCCGCCGACTACCCCGGCGTGCAGCTTGAACTCTACAACGAGGACAATGAAGAGAAACTACGCCAGCTCCTCGAGCGGCTCGACCGGGCGCAGTACATCTTCGTCACCAGCAACCGGCTGTATGGCTCGATCCCCAGGCTGCCTCAGCGCTACCCAATGACGATCGAGTACTACAAAATGCTGTTCTCGGGCGAGCTGGGCTTCAGCCTGGAGAAGACCTTTACGTCATACCCGCAGCTCTTCGGCATCCGGCTCAACGATGACGGCGCTGATGAGACGTTCACGGTCTACGACCACCCGAAGGTACTGATCTTTAAAAAGACAGCCGCCTACTCCCGGGCGGCGATCGAGCAGCGGCTGCGCACTGCCCTCGAGCGCGCCGGCGACATCGTGCCTGTCCGCCCGGTGCAGGCCGGCAAGAACCTCCTCATGCTGAGCGAGCGCGACCGGCTGATCCAGCAGGCGGGTGGCACGTGGCGGCTCCTGTTCGACCGAGCAAGCCTGTCCAACCAGCTGCCGCCGCTGTTCTGGTATCTGGCGATGCAGCTCATGGCCCTCGCCGCGGTGCCGCTGTGCTGGCGTCTGCTCAGTGGCCTGCCGGATCGCGGTTACGCCGTGGCGAAGTCCCTGGGGCTGCTCCTGACCGGCTACGTGGCCTGGCTGTTGCCCAGCCTGCGCGTGCTCCCCTTCGGCCCCATGGCGATCCTGGCCGGCATCATGGTCACCGCGGCGCTCTCGCTTGCCCTGGTGTGGTCCCGGCGCGCCGCCTTCTGGGGCGACCTGCGCCGGAGCTGGAGGAGCATCCTCTGGACCGAAGCGCTCTTCCTGGTCGCGTTCGCTGCCTTTGTGTGGATCCGGGCGCTGAACCCGGACTTGTGGCACCGCTTCCGCGGCGGCGAGAAGCCGATGGAATTCGCCTACTTCAACGCCGTGCTGCGCAGCACCTACTTCCCGCCCTACGACCCCTGGTTCGCCGGCGGCTACCTGAATTACTACTACTTCGGCTACGTCTTGATGGGCGTGCTGACGCGGCTTACCGGCATCGTGCCGGCGGTAGCCTTTAACCTGGCTGTGCCGACGGTATTTGCCCTCATGGTAGTCAACTCCTGGGCCTTCGTCACCGCCGTGCTGCACCGGCTGCGCGGCGAGCCGCTGCGCCTCGCTGCCGGATGGCTCGTGCCGGTACTGGGCCTGCTGGGAGCGCTGTTCGTGGCCGTGCTGGGCAACCTGGACATGGTGCTGCGGATCAGCTACGGTCAGTGGGGCTACCCGCCGGTGCGCTATGAGAGCCTGCTGCCGGGCGTGGGCGTGCTCGTGCGCATCGCTCTCGGGGTCTGGCATGTCCTGACCGTGCAGCGTCTGCTGCCCAGCGACATTTACTGGCCCTCGTCGCGCGTCATCAAAGACACAATCAACGAGTTCCCCTATTTCTCGTTCTTGTTCGCCGACCTGCATCCGCACATGATGGCGCTGCCCTTCACCGTGGCTGCGCTGCTGGTGGCGCTGGGCATCCTGGGCGCCTGCTCCTGGCCGGCGCGCCCGGCTGTGGAGGCCGAGCCGGCGGCCGGCGGCCCGCCGCCCTGGTGGTTCCCCTTCTGGCGTCGAGCCTCACCGGCAGCGCCGGACCGTCCGCTGTTTGGACTGGACCGGAGTTGGCGGGCCATGCTGGCCGACGTACCATGGGGGGCGGCAGCCGAGCGCGTGGGACTGACCGCCCTGGCCGGACTGGTGGCGGGCGGCCTCCTCTTCATCAACAGCTGGGACTACCCGACTTACCTGCTGCTCCTAGTCGCTGCCTTTGCCGTGGCCGAGTTCGCCGCAGCCGGCTGGACGTGTTCGTTTAGCCTGCTGCGGCGTGTAGCGCTCTGGGCTGGCCTGACCGTCGTACTGAGCCGGCTGTTCTACTGGCCATACCTGAAAGGCTATGAGCTCTTCTACTCCAGCTTCCTGCCCTGGCGGGAACGTTCGCTCCTGAGCGACTACCTGACCATTCACGGCGTGTTCCTGTTCTTCGTCGTGAGTTTCTTCGTAGCCGAGCTCGTGCTGGCCGAGCCGCGGGCCGGTGTGGTACGCCTCGGCCGGTTGGTCCTGCGACACTGGGGCCGGTTGGGACGGCTGCAATCGCTCTACGCCGCCCTGGTGGGCAACGACCAGGATGTCTCCCCGCCGTCGGCCATGGTGGTCGGGGCAATGGGCTGCCTGGTGCTGCTTGCCGCTGTGCTTCTGCACCAGCTCTTCTGGTTCTTCCTGGGGATGCTCTTCCTGGCCGGGGCGGTGGCCTGGCAGCGGCGTCATGATCCGGTGCGGCTGTTCCTCGCGGCCATGGTCGCACTGGCAACTCTGCTGAGTATGGCCGTGGAGCTGTACACGCTCGAAGGCGACATCGGCCGCATGAACACGGTCTTCAAGTTCTACCTGCAGATCTGGGTGATGCTCGGGCTGGTCGCTGCCGTGGGGGCAGCGACGCTTCTCGTGCGCGTGGGCGGCCGGACGGCCCGCCCCCTGCGCCTGGCCTGGTTAGGCACAGGCATGCTGCTGGTGGCCGGCGCGCTGGTCTATCCGTTGCTGGCCACGCCGGCGCGCCTTGCCGATCGGTTTAGCCCTCTTCCCCCCACGCTCGACGGCATGGCCTACATGCCGCACGCGCTCTATGAAGACACGCCGGAGGGCCGGCAGCCAGTGCGTTTCAGCCTGGCGGGTGATTACCGCGCCCTCAACTGGCTGCTCGACCATGTGGACGGCTCCCCGGTGGTGCTGGAGGCCAATATTCCGCTCTATCGCTGGGGCTCCCGCGTGACGGTGTACACCGGCCTGCCCACGGTCCTGGGCTGGGACTGGCACCAGACCCAGCAGCGCGCCGGCTATAAGACGCTGATCGACCGGCGCAAGCAGGACATCCAGCGCATGCTGGGCGAGCGGACCAGCTTCGAGGCCGTCCGCCCGCTGCTGGATAAATATCACGTGAAATACATCTACGTTGGCGACCTCGAACGCGCCTATTATGACGCCGCGGCGCTGCAGAAGTTCGAGGACGCGGCGCAGCGCGGGCTGGTGCAGGTGGTCTATCGCGATGGTGGTGTAACCATCTACCGCTACGACGGGGCAAGGGGTTGAGCGGCCATGCCGGTGCTGCTGTGGTGGCTGACGATTCAGGTGCTGGGCCTTCTGGCGCTGCCGGTGGCGCGCCTGCTGTTCGGCGCCCTGCCCGATCGCGGCTACGCAGCCTCGAAGGCGCTCGGCCTCCTGCTGTATAGCTACGGAGTCTGGCTGCTGGTAAGCCTCGGTTTCTTGCAGAACACCCGTCCGGCGCTGATCGCTGCGCTGTTTCTCTACGCCGGGGCTGCAGTGCTGCTGGCCCGGCGCACGGGCTTTCGGCTGCGCGACCTGTGGCAGGACCAGCGTGCCCTCATCCTGGTGGTTGAGGCCATCTTCGGCATCGCCCTGGCCGGCTTCGCCCTGTTTCGCGCCTATGCCCCCGACATCACCAGCGCGGGCGGCGAGAAGTTCATGGAGCTTGCCTTCATCAATGGCGTGCTGCGCAGCCGCGACTTCCCGCCGCTCGACCCCTGGCTGAGCGGACACACAATTAATTACTACTACTTCGGCTATATCATGGTCGGCGTGCTGACACAGCTCACCGCGGTGCCAGCCGAGGTAGCCTTCAACGTAGCGGTGGCGCTCATCTTCGCGCTGGCCTGCACTGGCAGCTTCGGGCTGGCCTATAACCTGGCGGGCGTGGGGCTGCTGCCTGGACAGCAGCCCGAGCCGAAGCTCCGCTTCTTCCTCGGCGGCGCGCTCGGCCTGTTCTTCGTCATGCTGGCCGGGAACCACTTCGGCACGCTGAAGCTCGTGCAGGACCCCAAGTATGCCACGCTGGATTTTTACAGCGGGATGGGCTGGAACGCCTCGCGGGTGATCCAGAAGACGCTCGGGAGCGGCCCGGAGCAACGGTTCCTGGACTACACGATCAACGAGTTTCCAGCCTTTAGCTTCATCCTGGGAGACCTGCACCCACACGTGCTGGCGCTGCCGTTCGCGCTGCTCGCCCTGACCCTGGCGCTGGCCTGGCTGGTTGCGCCGGAGGCGCCCCTGGCCGTGGCGCGCCGGCCGCGGCAGGCGATCTGGTGGCTGCTGGGCGGCGGCCTGCTGCTCGGGGCGCTCTATTTCCTGAATAGCTGGGACTTCCCAACGTACTTCGGGCTCGCCCTGCCGGCGCTCGTCCTCGGCATCGGGCGCACGGTGCCGGGGCCGGCCGCCCTGCGCTCACGGCTGTGGGACGGACTTGCCGTGGCCGCCGGAACGGCCGTGGCGGTCTGGCTGCTGTACCTGCCGTTCCTCAATACCTTCCAGCCGCTTTCGACGGGCCTTGGCCTGGTGACGGTGCGCACAGATATCGGCCAGTTCCTGACCATCTTCGGCACGGCCGTCTGGGTGGCGGCCGTGTACGTGGCCGGGCTGGCGGTGCAGCAGTGGCTGCCCGTCCCTGCGCCGGCACTACCGGGGGCGCCTCGCCCGGCCCGGGCCGGCGGCCGCGGCCAGATGCAGCTGCGCCTGGGGCTGGTCCTGGGGGGGACGATAGCGGCCGGGCTCCTGGCCGTGCGCCTGGTGCCGGACCGCGCCCTGCTCGTACTGGCGCTGGCCGGCGCAGTACTGTGTGCGACGCTGGCGTGGGAGCGCCGGGCTCACCCGGGCGATGCGTTCGCCCTGCTGCTGCTGGCGGCCGGCGCGGCCCTCGTCGCCGGCTGCGAGGTTCTTTTCATCAAAGACTACTTCGGCCCCGGCTTCCAGCGGATGAACACGGTGTTCAAGTTCTACTACCAGGCCTGGCTGCTCACCGGCATCGCCGCGGCCTTCGGCGTCCTGCGCGCCTGGGAGCTCTTGGGGAGCGGGTCTCCTGCGCCGACCGCATCTGGCCCGGCCGCAGGCCGGCACGTGGAGGCGCTGCTTGCACGCGGGGCCTTTGCCCTGACGCTGGCGCTCCTGGGAGCCTCGGCGTTGGTCTACCCACTGGTGGCCGGCTGGGCGCGGGCGGAGCACTTCCGCCGCACACCGACCCTGGACGGCATCGCCTACTGGGAGGGACGCTACCCCGGGGACCTGACCGCCATCCGCTGGCTGCAGCAGAACGTGCAAGGAGCGCCGGTGATCCTGGAGGCACCGGGTCCGGCGTACTCGGAGTTCAATCGCGTGTCCGCCTTCACCGGGCTGCCGGCAGTCATTGGCTGGGACCAGCACGAGCGGCTGTGGCGTGGCGAGCGGATGTACGACGAGATCGCCCGGCGCCAGCACGACGCCGACCAGGCGTTCCGCACGCCGCAGGTCCGGGAGGCCCAGGCGTTTCTCGAGAAGTACCATGTGCAGTATGTCTACGCGGGACCGCTGGAGCGTCAGAAGTATGGCCCCGCGGTGGAGAAGTTCGCCCAGTTCATGGATATTGTCTACCAGGCAGATGGAGTGACAATCTATCGCCGGCGCTAGCGCCGGGCGGGGAGAGGAAAGCAAGCGGAGTCGGGAAGCAATGCACATGCGACGGGAAGGTGCGATCCGTGAGAAGGCGCCGCCGGAGGAACAGGCGCGTGCGCCCGTGCGCGCTCCGGCCGGTGCCGAGGCAGCGCCACAGCCGGGGAGCTGGAGCGCATGGCTGCTGGCGCCGGGTCCCTTTGGTTTCCTCAACTGGCAGATGCTGGCGCTGATCGGGCTGGTGCTGATCGGCGCACTGATGCGCTTCTGGGACCTGGGCTCGCGGGCCCTGCACCACGACGAGAGCATGCACGCCTACTATTCCTGGGCGCAGGTGTTCCGCGGCGGGGGCTACAGGTACGATCCCCTGCTGCACGGGCCGTTCCAGTTCTATGCCCCAGCGATGGCCTACTGGCTGTTCGGGGTGTCCGACGCCACGGCCCGTGTCGCTCCGGCTTTCTTCGGCGTGGTGATGATCGCCAGCGTCGGGCTGCTGCGCCGCTGGCTCACCAGCACCGGCACCGTCATCGCCGCGCTCCTGCTCTGCTTCTCGCCCTCCTACCTTTACTTCTCGCGCTTTCTGCGCGAGGACATCTACACCGCCGCCTGGACACTGCTGCTCGTCGCCGGCATGTTCCTGTACATCGAGACCCGACGGCCGCTCTGGGCATATGTCGCCGCGGGCTCGCTGGCACTGGCCTTCGCGACCAAAGAGAGCACATTCCTTACCTTGGCGATCCTGCTGGGCTTCCTGGACGCCGCTGTGGTGATTGAGCTGCTGCGCCGTGGCAGACCGCTGCGGGTGCTCTGGCCGGCCATTCCCCTGGCGCTCGGCGGAGGGCTAATCACCGCTGCCTTTATTCCGATGTCGTCGCTGTTGCTGCGCTACGCGCCGTTCATGCTCTTCGCCGGCACGGCGGCGGCTGGCTCCATCGGTGTGCTGATTGCCGCCGTGCGGGCGTACAATGCCGAAACAGCCACCCTCGCCGGCCGGGACGGGCGCCGCCGGGAAGAGCGTCCCACCCCCAGCCCGATCACCGATGCGCTGGCGCACCTGTGGCGCGACCGCGACACCTTCTGGTGGGCCGTGTTCGTGTTTCTCGTGCTCTTTACTCTCTTCTTCACCAGCTTCGGCAGTAATCCGCGCGGGCTGCGCGACGGCCTGCTGCGCTCCTGGATGTACTGGCTGGAGCAGCACGGCGTGCAGCGTGGCAACCAGCCGATGTGGTACTATCTCCTGCTGCTGGCCGGCTACGAGCAGCTCATCGTGCTCTTCGCCCTGATCGGCGCGGGATACGCTCTGGTCCGGCGCCGGTTGCTCTTCCCGCTCTTCTGCGCCTACTGGTGGATCGCCGCGCTGGTGCTCTACTCCTACGCCGGCGAGAAGATGCCCTGGCTGATCCTGCACATCCTGCTGCCGGCCCTCCTCCTGGCAGCGTGGTTCCTGGGCACCGTGATTGAAGGGAAATTCGCTCGGCACTGGAAGACGGCGGCTCTGGGAACCGCCGCGGTGCTGTTTCTGTTCATGATCCACACGGCCTGGCCCTTGACGTACCAGCGCGGCGATGTGCCGGTGGACCTGCTGGTCTATACTCAGACCTCGCCGGATGTGCCCGAGGTGATGCGCCAGATCGACCAGATCGCCTTCCGCACCGGCCAGGGCAAGCAGATGGGCATCACCTTCGACGCGGGCGTCTCCTGGCCGTTCTACTGGTACCTGCGCGACTACAAGAACCTGCATTTCGTGCCCGTCCTCACCACCCCGCCCACCGACCCGGTGGTGCTGATCGCAGCCGACCAGGACGCCCAGGCGCGGCAGTTCCTCACCAACTACACCGGCGTGCGTTACAAGCTGCGCTGGTGGTTTCCTGAGGAGCTGTACCGGCAGATGACCTGGAGCACGATCGTCAAAACTCCGTTCGACCCCAAGCTCCGCGCGGACCTCTGGCGCTGGCTGATCTACCGCGAGCCGGCGCTGCCGCCGGGGTCCTACGATTTTATGTTTTATATTCGAAATGATCTTGCGGCCGGCTGGGGTGGTCAGTCTGCGTCGGGGGCAGCCGCGGCTCCTGCCCTGCCGCGCACCACGGTAACCGATGAGCAGCGTTACGCCGAAAAACGCGTGCCCGCAGCCTTGCTTACGCTCTTCGGCAGCAGGGGCTCCGGCAACGGCCAGTTCATTGAGCCGCGCGGCCTGGCTGCCGATCCCCAGGGCAACGTCTGGGTGACCGACCCCGGCAACCACCGTGTGCAGAAGTTCGATGCTGAGGGTCGGTTCCTCCTGGCGCTCGGCCGGGGCAAAGGGACCGGCGAGGGACAGTTTAACGAGCCGCTGGGCGTGGCCACGGACGCGAACGGTAACGTCTACGTAGCCGACACCTGGAACCACCGCATCCAGAAGTTCGATGCCTCCGGGCGGTTTCTGGCGCAGTGGACCGGGCCCGGCGGGATGTGGGGCCCCCGCGCGCTGGTGGTGTCGCCGCAAGGCGAGGTCTTCGTCGTCGATACCGGTAACAAGCGAGTCCTGGTGTTTGATACCGAGGGACGTTTCCTGCGCCAGTTCGGGACCGGCGGCAGCGGGGTAGGACAGTTGAATGAGCCGATCGGCATCGCCCTGGCGTCCAACGGCGAGGTGATCATCGCCGACACCAACAACCTGCGCATGCAGGTCTTTTCTCAGGATGGACGCTTCGTCCGCATGTGGGCGATCTCAGGCTGGCGGCCGAGCGCCCGCACCGAGCCCTACACCGCTGTAGACAGCGCAGGGAACGTGTATGTCAGCGATCCCTCCGGCCACCGCATCCTGAAATTTACGCCGGATGGCCAGATCGCCGCAGTTACCGGCGCGGGCGGCGGGGCGCCGGGCCAGTTCAACCTGCCGACCGGACTGGCCGTAAGCGGCGACCGGCTCTATGTGGCCGACACGGGCAATCACCGCGTCCAGGTGCTGGCCTTGCCATAGTACGGCGCGATGGGTGCGCGAGGGAGCGCAAGGGAGAGCAGGCAGGAACGCCATGACGCATGCGGCACGGCTACGCACTATTCTCGGTGTGCTTATCAGCATCGTCCTGCTCTGGCTGGCCCTGCATGGTGTAGACTTCGCCGCGCTGTGGCGAGCCCTGCAGGGGGCGCAGTACTGGTGGCTCCTGCCTGCGATTGCGGTGTACTTCGAAGGCGTGTGGGTGCGGGCGGTGCGCTGGCGGGTGCTCCTGGCGCCGGTGCGCCAGGTGCCGGCGCGCCGGCTCTTCCCGGTGATCGCCGTAGGCTACATGGCCAACGATCTGCTGCCGGCGCGGCTGGGCGAGGTGGTGCGCGTGTATATGCTGGGCCGGCGCGAGGGGATCGGCAAGACGGCCGCCCTGGCCACCGTGATGCTCGAGCGCGTGCTGGACGGCGTGACGATGCTGCTGTTCCTGGGCATCGCCATGCTGCTCGTGCCGCTGGAGTCCTGGCTGGTGCGGCTGCTCGGCGCCGGCGCAGCGTTCTTCGCCGGAGCACTGCTTGCCTTGCTGCTTCTGGCCCGCGCCTCTCCCGTCGTGGTGCGCCTGGTCGAGCTGGCAGCGATCATTTTGCCGTCGAGCCTGCGTCCCTGGCCGGTGCGCCTAGCCGGCGCCTTCCTGGACGGCCTGCATGTCTTACGTAGTCCCCTCTTGACCGTGAAAGCGCTGGGCGCCTCGGTGGCCGCCTGGACCTGTGAGGCGCTGATGTACTACCTGGTAGCTCTCGCCTTCGCCCTCACTCCTCCACCGGCAGCGATCCTTGCCACTACCGCGGTGGCCAACCTTGGCACGCTCGTGCCCTCCTCGCCGGGTTATATCGGGCCGTTCGAGTTCCTGGTACGCCGCACCCTGGAGACGTTCGGCGTCGATACCGAGGTGGCGCTCGGCTATGCGCTGGTGCTGCATGTGGCGCTGCTCCTGCCGATCATCCTGGTAGGATTCTTCTGCGCCTGGCGGGAGCACCTGGTGATCCGTGAGCTGCGGAGCGTGGAGCGTGTGGGGGACGGTCTTCGCCCCCAGCCTCCCCTGGGTACTGTGGGAGCGCGGACCGAGCGCTCGTACCCTGAGCCGGTATCCCGCACGACAGAAGAGAGATGACAGATACCGCACTCGCCGGCCAAGCAGGCGAACGCACGGGAGTGAGGCCTGCCCGTGCAGGAGCGCTTCAGATGAATGACTATTCGGCGGAGGACAAGAGGAGGGGGCTGCACATTGCCATCATTGGCGGTGGCATCGGCGGGCTGGCTGCGGCGCGCCGGCTGCTGCGAGCCGGCGCCTCGGTGACGGTGTTGGAGGGCGCGCCTATCCTTGGTGGCCTGGCCGGCACCTTTGAGATCGCCGGCACTCGCCTGGAACGCCATTACCACCACGTCTTCCTGAGCGACACAGACTTCATCCAGCTCACGCACGAGCTGGGGCTTGATCGTGAGCTGCTCTGGCTCGAGTCGCGCATGGGATTCTACACGCCGGGGCACGTTTACCCCTTTGGCACGCCGCTGGAGCTCTTGCGCTTCGGCGCGCTTTCGCCGATCGACCGCATCCGCTGCGGTCTAATCCTGTGGCACCTGCAGAAGCGCACCGAGTGGCACAGCCTGGAGCGAGTCACGGCGGCCGAATGGCTACGGCCGCGGGCCGGCAAGGCCGTCTTTCGTGTCGTTTGGGAGCCGCTGCTGAAGTCAAAGTTCGGCGAGGATTGGGACCGCGTCTCGATGGCCTGGCTGTGGGCACGCATCTTCGTGCGCGCCCAGTCACGCCGCGGCCTCTTTGCCCGCGAGCGGCTGGGCTACATGCGCGGCAGCTTCCACATCTTGCTGGAGCGGCTGGCCCAGGAGGTTGTGCGTCTGGGCGGACAAGTGCTGACGAGCGCGCCGGTGCGGCGCGTGCTCACCGACGGTCGCGGCCGCCTGGCCGGCCTGGAGACGCCCCGGGGAACGATTGCCTGTGACGCTGCCATCGCCACGCTGCAGTCCCCGGCCTTCGCCCGCCTGATCGAGGGCGTGCCGGGCATCCCCACCAGCTATGTCCAGATGCTGCGGGACTGGGAGTACCAGGGTAACATCTGTATGGTGCTGCAACTGCGAGAGAGCCTGTCGCGCATCTACTGGCTGAACATTGCCGATCCAAGCGTGCCGTTCACGGCCCTGGTGGAGCATACCAACCTGGCCCCGCGCGCGTGGTACGAAGGCAAGCATATCTTTTACCTGGGCAAGTATCTCCGCACGACCCATCCGCACTGGAGTCTGGACGACGACGATCTGGTGCGCGAGTGGCTGCCGCATGTGCGCCGCATCTTCCCTCAGTTTTCCGAAGACCTGATCGAGCAGCGTTGGGTCTTCCGCGCGCCGTACGCCCAGCCCGTCGTCACGGTCGGCTACGGCGAGCGCATCCCCGACCTGCGCACGCCGCTGGTGGGGCTGTACCTGGCGAACATGACCCAGATCTACCCCGAGGACCGCGGTATGAACTACAGCATCCGGCTGGGCCACCGTGTCGCCGATACGGTGCTGCAGGATGCCCCCATGCTGATGCAGGCCGCAGCCGAGCCGGCGCACACGCCTGAAGCAGTCTAGGGGCGAAATAACCGTTCACCTCTACCCCAGATAGGTCCAGGTAGGGGCGAATAACCATTCGCCCCTTACCCCAGACGGATCCGCATACGGGCAAATAATCACGAATGATCATTCGCCCCTACCCCAGATGGATCCACGTACGGGCGAATGGTTATTCGCCCCTTACCCGGGCAGGTTCTGCAGAACCGGCGAGGGCGCCGGCCGGACATTCGCTGCGCCAGAGCTGGAAGACCAGCAGCGGCCACAGGCGCGCCGCATGGTTGGCCCGGCCGGAGAGATGTTCGTCGATCATGCGCTGCACAGCCTGCGGCTCCAGGTAGGGCTGGTCACGCAGGGCGCTCTCTCCGAGCAGGTCCACCAGCATGGGGCGTAGCTCCTCCCGCAGCCAGCGCGCCAGCGGCATGGAGAAGCCGCGCTTTTCGCGATAGAGCACCTGCCGTGGCAGCCACTCTTTCGCCAGGGCCTTCTTCAAAAGATACTTCGGCCTGAAGCCGGCCACCGGCCCGCCCATCTTGAGATGGAAGGGGATCTGGGCCGCAAACTCGACCAGCTCGTGGTCGGCGAAAGGAGCGCGACACTCCAGCGAGCAGGCCATGCTGGCAATGTCCACTTTGGTGAAGAAGGCATCGGGCAGCAGGGTGAGGAGCTGAGCGTACGCCAGCGCCTCCAGGGGATCGTCGCCATCGTATTCGTCCATGATCGCTTGGCGAAGCGTGGCGGGATCGTGCCGGGCGGCGATGGCCTGCATCTGCGGCGTGTACAGACCATCCAGCAGGCGAGCCTGTGAGTAGCCGCCCAGCAGTTCGAACATCGTTCCGGCGAGCGTGGGACGCCTGCCGGCCAGCGCCGCAGCGAACCGCCTGGCGCGGCGGAGGAGCTGCAGCGGTCCACGGCGCTGCGGGAACTCGGGCAGCGCGCCCAGCGCTCCGGCAATGGCCCGGCGCACCGGGGCGGGCAGGCGTCCGTAGAGCAGGCCGGCCTTGAGGGCGACAAACCACTCATAACCGGCGAACGACTCATCCCCGCCATCGCCGGTGAGGGCGACGGTGACATACCGGCGGGTCTCGCGACTTACGTAGTAGGTCGGAATGGCCGAGGAGTCGGCAAAGGGCTCGCCAAAGTGGCGCACCAGCCGCGGCAGCACCTCGGCGGCATCGGGCCGCAGCACGAACTCGTGATGTTCGGTGCCGTAGCGCTCGGCCACCATGCGCGCATACGGCAGCTCGGAGAACTCCTGGTCCTCAAAGCCAATGGTGAACGTGCGCACCGGATGCGCCCCGGCGCGGGCCATCGCCGCGACAACGGCGCTGGAGTCCACCCCGCCGGAGAGGAAGGCCCCCAGCGGCACGTCGCTGATCAGCCGCAGGCGCACGCTGCGCTCCAGGTGATGCAGGATGCCTTCGCACCATTCATCTTCGGAGAGTCGCAGCTTGCGGGCAAAGCTGGGCCGCCAGTAACGCCACAGCCGGACCTCGCCACGCTCGTAGACGAGCACATGCGCGGGTGGGAGCTTGCGGACACCGCTGTAGATCGTCAGCGGCGCCGGCACCCGACCGAAGGCGAAATAATAGTGCAGCGCCACGGGGTCCACCACACGCGGCACTGCCGGATCACACAGCAGGGCGCCCAGCTCGGAGGCAAAAGTGAGGGAGCCTGATCCGTGCCGGTAAACGAGCGGCTTTTCGCCCAGCCGGTCACGTGCCAGCACTAGACGTCGGCGCCGTGCATCCCACAGGGCGAAGGCGAACATGCCGTTCAGTCGCTCGACCAGCCGCTCGCCCTCGTCTTCGTACAGATGCACCAGCACTTCAGTGTCGGTCTCGGTGGCAAAGCGGTGGCCGCGGCGCAGGAGGTCCTCGCGCAGGGCGCGGTAATTATAAATCTCGCCGTTGAAGACGACGGTGACCGTGCCGTCCTCGTTCTGCACCGGGATACGGCCGGGGGTGAGGTCGATAATGGCCAGGCGGCGCATACCCAGGGCCACGCCCGGAGCATGGTAGCTCCCCTCCTCGTCCGGGCCGCGGTGGACCAGCGCCGCGCACATCCTGCGTACGAGCGCCGGCTCGACGTTCCCGCTCTCTGTGAGGACCTTGCCGCAGATGCCGCACATGGCTCGATTGCGTCTTTATACGCTTATCCAGGAGGGGCGCAGCATGCTAATGGCCCCTTACCCCGACCTGTGGTCACCCCCGCTCCCGAAGCTTCGGAGACGGGGTGGGGGTGAGGGCAGCCCGTGCCCGCCGTGCCCGCTCGACGGTCTCGATCCACGCCTGGATGACCGCGTCGATCTGACGCTCGCGGTCGAACGCCTCGCCGGCGCGGCGCTGCGCCTGCCGTCCCAGGCGTGCCGCCAGCGCCGGGTCAGTCAGCAGGCGCAGGATCGCTGTGGCAAGCGCCGCAGGATCGCCGGGCGGCACGAGCAGGCCGGTCTCTTCATGGGCCAGCAGTTCCGCGGGCGCCGCCGACGTCGTGCAGACGATCGGTGCGCCGCAGGCAGCCGCCTCTACCAGCACCTTGGCCAGCCCCTCGTAGTCTGAGGGCAGGACGAATACGGCGCAGGTGCGGTAGAGCGGTAGGATGTTCGCCTGGGGCAGAAACCCGGCGAACGCCACGGCATCGCGCAGGCCCAGCTCGTCCACCAGGCGCTCTAGCTCCAGCCGCTGCGGACCCTCCCCCACAAGAACAAGCTGCACATCCGGGCGCTGCTGCCGCACCAGCGCCAGGGCGCGCACGAGGCTCGGCACATTCTTCTGCAGAGCCAGCCGGCCGACGAACAGGATGGTCCGTCCATCGCGGGCGCAGGTCGCGCCGCCGGCAGCGCGCGCGCGCTCCAGCACTGCCCCGATGTCGCGGCCGACCGGCGTAGGCGTGACGGCAATGAGCTCGGCCGGCACGCCACAGGCAACCATGCCGGCCTTCGCCTGGATGCTCACGGCGCGAAAACCATCGGCCCGGCGCAGCAGCCAGCGGCCCAGCACGGCAAGCGCACGATGATACGGACTCGCACGCAGCCAGAGCGGATTACCAAAGAAATCAGCATGGCAGCTAATCATCAGTGGCACCGCGCAGTGGCGGGCGATCAGGTAGCCTGCCAGGCCGGTGGCAAACGGGTCCTGTGCGTTGACCAGAGCGATGGGATGGCTGCGGCAGATACGCACGCCGATACGGTACGCGTCCCAGACGTACGTCAGCTTGTGACGCGAGCGCGTGGGGTAGAACGTGCAGCGCGGCGAGAGGGCCGCCACGCCAAAATTCCGGTGCAGGGGCGAGTACATCAGGGCGTGCAGGTGCGTCAGGCGCTCGCCGTAGCTGATCAGGCGTCCGCGCACGTCGCCCAGGTTATCGGTCAGCATATTATCGCTGGTGCCCAGCACCATGATCTCCAAAGGCGCCGTCACCGGCATCGTTTTCAGCCCCGGTAGTGCCATGCGCGCTCGATCCCGGCCGATAGGAACACTACGCCCCGCAACCGGTCAGCCCAGGGCGGCAGGACCACTCTATCTCCCGGACACGCTGGAAAGTATACTAGATAGCCGCGGCAGACGTGGTGCGGCGTGAACCCTGGGCGAGGTGTGGCGATGGCAGACGAGATAGAGCGCGAGCAGCGGGTGGATGCTGGACAGCTCCTGGAACTGGTGCAGAGGATCTTTGAGCGCTGCGGCATGGAGCCGCAGGATGCCGCGCTCCTGGCGCATACCCTGGTTACTGCCGACCTGCGCGGAGTCCATTCGCACGGTGTGCTGCGTGTTCCCGAATATGTCAAGCGACTCACTCGCGATGGGGTCGACCCCCGGGGCCGGCCGCGCGTCGTGCGTGATGAGGGCGCCTGCCTGGTGGTGGACGGCGGCAACAGCATGGGACAGATTGGCGCTTCATTCGCTATGGAGCAGGCGATTGCGCGCGCTGCCACGACGGGGATTGCCGCGGTAGCGGTGCGTGGCAGCAACCACTGCGGGGCAATGGCCTACTATGCCATGCAGGCGCTGCCGCATGACATGATCGGCCTGGCGACGACGAATGCGCTGCCGACGATGGCGCCTTGGGGCGGGGCCGAGCGTCTGCTTGGGATTAACCCGCTGGCCGTAGCGATCCCGGCGGGCGAAGAACTGCCCATCGTGTATGACGCCGCCTTCAGCGCCTCCTCGCACGGGAAGATTCGCCTCTATCTCCAGAAGGGCCTGCCTATTCCTGAGGGCTGGGCGACCACTCGTGAAGGGCGGCCGACGACGGATCCGGCTGAGGCGATCCACGGACTCCTGCAGCCTATCGGCGGCTTCAAAGGGACGGCCCTGGCCATGATCATGGGCATTCTCTCCTGTATGCTTTCCGGGGCCAGCTTCGGCACAGAGCTGGGCAGCCTGGAGACAGGGGCCAGGCCCGGACAGGATGGTCACTTTCTGGCGGCGATCCGTATTAGTGCGTTCGAGGACGTGACGCGCTTCAAGGCGCGGGTGGACACTCTGATCCGGCAGGTTCACGCCTGCCAGCGCGCTCCCGGCGTCGAGCGCATCCACATGCCCGGCGAGATCGAGTTTCTCACCGAGCAGGCCTACCGTAGCAATGGCATCCCGCTGAACGACGTCACGCTTGCCGATCTTCGCCGTGCATGCATGGAACTCGACCTCACACCTGCTGCGTACACCTGGCTGGCCGGGCCTGGGGAGCGTGGCCGGGCGGATAGCGTGTCCTGAAGCGCGGGGCCGCGCAGAGGCTCACGGCTCTGCCCGGGCGTCGAGGAGGTCCTGAGCGATGAACCCGTGGGTACTTTCAATCATCGCCGCGCTGGTGCTACTCGTGCTCGTCGGCATTGCGTGCCGCACTGTTGCGGGCTGGGTGGCTGCGTATGCCACCGGCATCGCCGCCGTCCTGTTGCTAGGGGTTGCGCTCTCCGTGGTGCTCAGCGAGCTCGTACAGATGTCCGTGCTCCCTGTGTTGATGTTGCCGACGTTTGTGTTTGCGATGTTTTTCGGGCCGCCACTGGGGAACTGGCTTCTCCGGCGCATAGCGGGCTGGGGAAGCGAGGAGATCGAGCAGCACCAGCCGGGCGGCAGGCGCGGGAGCGGTTAGCCGGCGGACGCCTGCCCCGGACCCTCCAGCCACTCAGCGCCGTCGGGGCCGACCTCCTTTTTCCAGATCGGCACCTCGGCCTTGAGCCGCTCGATCGCATAGCGGCAGGCCGCAAAGGCCTCGGCACGGTGCGGTGCGGCCACGGCAATGACCACGCTGGCCTCGCCAATCTCCAGCCGGCCAACGCGATGCCACATCACAATGCGCTCGACCCCCCAGCGCGCTTTAATCTCCTCCGCGATCTCGCGTAACTTGGCCTCGGCCATCTCCGGGTAGGCCTCGTACTCCAGATAGCTCACCGGCTTGCCGCGATTACTGTTCCGCACCACGCCGACGAAGGTCAGCACCGCGCCGTCCTCATCCGTCCGCACCGCCGCGGCCAGCCGCGCGGCGTCCAGCGGCTCGGTAGTGATGTGGAACGGCTTGAGGGCGGGGTCAATCGCAGGTGCAGCACCATCTGCACCGCCGCTCACCGGCGGGATCAGCGCCACTTCGTCGTCGGGCGCCAGCGGCGCGTCGCGCCCCACATACTCCCGGTTACGGGCAACCATGGCTCGCGCCGCCAGCCCGGCAAAGCGCGGGTACTGGGCGGCTAGGCGCTCGATCACCTGCCCGGCAGTGGCACCCTCAGGAAGCTCAAGATCCAGCTCCCGTGCCCCTATGGCCTCGCGATACGCGGCGAATAAGCGAACATGCACCTGCATCGCGCTGCGTGCTCTCTCTTACTTATAGACTACTAGGATACCACTAGTATGTATATACCTCTGCACTATCCCCGGCGATTATACCACCGTTCCGCGGGCGCGCTCGCCCCAGCACCGGCCGACCGCACGAGCAATCCCCTGTAGGCAACAGGGCAGGATGTCGCTATAATCGGCATGGCGTAGGGACTGCATGGAACGAGAGTGAATATGCATGGGGACAACGTTGCTCTGGCTCAGAGTACTTGAGCGAAGACATGAGAATTGAGTGAAGACATGAGAGAGGAGCGGAGGCGATGAGCACAGAGCTGCCACAAAGCCGGCTGGTGCATGTAGGCGTGCGAGCGACCGATCTGGAGCGCACGATCGTGTTCTGGCGGGATGGTCTGGGCCTACGCATGGTCGAGGCCGCGCCCGGCCGCTACGACCTCACCGACGGCTACCATAACTTTCGGGTGTTCCAGCACCGCGGCCCTGCCCGCCCACCGCACGTGGGCGGACTGCTCGACTACCTGCATGTGGGTGTGCGCGTGCCGGATCTGGCGCAGGCGGCGCAGCGGCTGACTGCTCTCGGATTTACTATTTTCTGGGATGGCGTCGATGGGGGGAAGCCGTACGATCCGGCCACCCCGCCGTCGAAGTCCTTTAAGGTCGAAGACCCTGACGGCATCGTCGTCGATGTCACGGCGAGCGAGGACCAATGGCCGGGAGTAGGGCTATGAGCAGGCTGACCCAGCAACAGATCGAACAATTCCACGAGCAGGGATACCTGGCGCTGCCGGAGCCGCTGCTCACTGAAACAGAGGTCGAGTGGCTGCGCCGGGCGCTGGATGAGGTCTTGCGTGGCACCAGCCCGGGCAAGCCGGAGCTGCTGCGCAACCTTGCTGGAGGCGACCTCAACAGCGACGCAGTGGTCGTGCAGGTGGTGAACATCTGGCGGGCGCATCCGGCGTTTGAGGAGCACATGCGCCGGCCCGACCTGGTAGAGATGGTGGCGCAGCTCTGCCCCACAGATACCTTGCGCGTGTGGCACGACCAGATCCAGTACAAGCCGCCGATGGTGGGCACGGCGACGAAGTGGCATCAGGACTTCCCGGCCTGGCCGGTGCTCACTCCCGCGGACCTGGTGACGGCGTGGGTGGCGCTGGACGATGTGACGGTGCACAACGGCTGCCTGCGCTTTGTGCCCGGCTCGCACCGCTGGGGCGAGCACCGCGCCCTGGGCACGAACGAGGATTTCTCGCCCCGGTACGATCCGGCACTGCTGCCTCCCGATGCCGAGGTGCGGGTGGAGTTCGTGGAGCTGCCAAAAGGCGGTGTCAGCTTCCATCACTGCCTGACCTGGCATGGCAGCGCACCGAATCCGACGCCAACGCACCGCCGGGCGATTGCCGTGCACTATATGCCCGGCCACACGCGGTATGTTGCCTCCGGGCGGCACGTCATGCAGGCGCGCATCACCGTGCCGGATGGCGCCATCCTGGAAGGCGAGCACTTCCCCGTCGTGTGGCAGCGCCGCTCGCCTCAGGCAGGCGCGTCCTAGGCGCTTTGCTGGTACCGCGCGCCCGTGGTTGACAGAACCCGGCGCAGTTTCTACAATGGCCTGCGGCTGGACCGGACGCTCACACCTAGCCGCCCTGCGCACGAGGGGAGCGGGTAGCTATGGTACGGAGAGCCCTCCGGCCGGCAAGGCAGCTGGGTGGGACAAGGTAGGTCGGTATGCCGGCGGCTAAGGCATTGCAGGGGTGCCGGCCGTCCCCGCAGCGCTCATCAGTGTGCTCATAGCATCGTAGCTTTGAGGAAAGGAGCGTTGCTTACCATGCGTCTACGTCGGCGATCCTTCGTGCGCGGGGCAGCAGCATCGCTGCCACTTGCGCTGGCAGGCTTTCCTTCCATCGTTCATGGGGCACGCACCACCGTCACGGTGGCCATGTCGCAGGAGCCCCCGACGCTGGGCTATGCGCTGGGTTCAGCCTATGTGGCCAGCGTGGTGAAGATCACCATCGGCTCCGAGCCGGGCATGGTGGTGCGTGACGATCAGAATACCCTGATCCCCTTCCTGTGCGAGTCAGTGCCAACCGTGGAGAACGGCGGCGCCCAGTTCGTGGGTGAGGGCGCCGACCGCTTCCTGCAGGTGACCTTCCGACTCCGCCCCGGCGTGGTGTGGTCCGATGGAACACCGCTCACCTCGCGGGACTTCAAGTTCGGCTGGGAATTGGTGATGAACCCGAACTACCCGGTCCAGCAGGGCCGGGACCTGGAACGGAAGGTCTGGAGCGTTGAGACTCCCGACGACTATACTGTCATCTATAACTTCATGTCGGAGAACCAGGCCCGCGAGGCGGCGCGCAATGGCCACATGGGCCTGAGCGCCAGCGAGTACGCGGAGTTCGCCGAGCAGCAGGGCCCGGTGTTGGATCCACTGTACAACCGCATTGGCTCGCCGTGGGCCGGCGCAGTGGCCGGGGCAGCGCCTACCCACATCCTCTCCAGCATGCCGGTCGAGGAGATCGATAAGAGCGATTACACGCGGCAACCCCTGGGCATCGGTCCCTTCAAGGTGGTCAACTGGGTGCCGGGGCAGTACATCCAGGTCGATGCTGTGCCGACCTTTTTCCTCGGTGCACCGCGCCTGAGTTCGATCATTTTCAAGATCATCCCGAACACGAACACGATCCTGGCGCAGGTGCAGACCGGTGAAGTGGATGTGGTAAGCGAGGATGCCCTGCAGCTCGATAGCGCGCCGGTCCTCGACCGCCTGGAGCGCGACCGGCGCGCCAACGTGAAAGCGCACTACATCCCGGCGATGACCTGGGAGCACATTGACTTTAACCTCGATAACGAGCACCTGAAGGACCTGCGCGTCCGCCGGGCCATCGCCCACGCCATCGACCGCCAGCTGATCGTCGATCGGGTCTTGTACGGTAAGACGGAGGTGATTCACTCCTGGATCCCGCCGATCTCCTGGGCCTATAACCCGGAGGTCAGAAAGTATCCGTACGACCCGAACGAGGCAAAACGGCTGCTGGCCGAGGCCGGCTATACACCCGGGCCGGATGGCATCCTGCAGAAAGGGGGCAAGAAACTCACCCTGAAGCTGCAGACCACCACGGCGCCCGTGCGCCAGCAGTACTCGCAGATCATCCAGCAGAACCTGAAGGCGGTGGGCATCGATCTGCAGCTCGAGTTCTTGCCGGCGGCAACCTTCTTCGCCAGCGAGGGTAAGGGCCCGCTCAGCAACCGCACCTTCGAGCTCGGCGTGTACGCCTGGGTGGCAGGCGACGACCCCGGCGGGGTGGAGCTGTATCACTCGAAGAACATCCCCTCAAAGGAGAATGCCTACACCGGCCAGAACTATCCCGGCTGGCGAAACCCGCGGAACGATGAGCTGCTGACCAAGGCGATGAGCACGCTGAACCAGGACGAGCGACTGCCGCTCTATCTGGAGCAGCAGAAGCTCTTCGCCGAGGAGCTGCCCGTGCTGCCGCTCTTCGCCCGGCCGAATATCTCGCTGGCGCGTCGAACGCTGCAGAACTTCCGGCCGGCGCCCACGAATACGCCGCTCACCTGGAACTCCTACGACTGGTGGATGGCTGAGTAGGGGCGCTATCACAGATGCGGCGCGGATAGCCCACCCGTGCCCGTGCCTTGCCGGCACCTCACCGACTGCGCACGGGCGCGGGTGGTGTTCAACTGCCTGCTCTGGTGTATCCGCTGGGCCTTCGCCCCGCTAAAGCGAAGGCCCAGCGCGCTGCTGGACGCGTTGCCTAGGCCGGCGCAGAGAAGCCGGACAACGCAGGTAAGGCAGGTTACAGGTAAGCAGGTTACAGGTTAAACGGGTTAACAGGAGGAGCGAAACACCTTCCGTCCGGAGGCACAGGAGCAAGCATCCGACGGCATACCAGCGGTATAACGAGAGTACGACGATGTGGGGTTACCTGGTCCGGCGCACCATCCAGATGCTTATCCTCCTCCTGTTCACCTCTGTACTGGTCTATGTCATCCTGTACCTTGTGCCGGGCGGTCCGTTCGACACCCTGCGGTTTGCCAATCCGCGCATCTCACCGGAACACATCAAGCGGCTGGAGGCCCTGCTGGGCCTGGACCGCCCGTTGCACGAACGCTACCTCCGCTGGCTGTGGAACGTCCTGCACGGCGACTGGGGCACGTCCTGGGGTGTGGCCATAGGCCAGCCGGTGCTTAAGCTGATCCAGCAGCGGCTGGCCAACACGTTGCTGCTCATGGGCCTCTCCACCCTGCTCTCGCTGGCCATTGCCTTGCCCATTGGCATCTACTCCGCCGTTCGGCAGTACTCGGTTCTCGACTACGTGTTGACGGCGGCCTCGTTCTTCGGCATCTCCATGCCAACATTCTGGATCGGCGTGATGATGCTGATCATCTTCGCGGCGACGCTCCAATGGTTCCCCGCCGGAGGAGCCATGACCCCTGGGAGAGAGGCCGACTGGCTGGATCGGGCGCATCACCTGGTGCTGCCCACCATTGTCCTCAGTGTAGTAAACGTGGCCCAGTGGAGCCGGTTCATCCGTTCGGCCATGCTTGAGGTGCTGCGCCAGGACTACCTGCGCACGGCGCGGGCCAAGGGCGCGCCAGAGCGCGTGGTCATCACGAAACATGCCCTGCGCAACGCTATGATCCCGGTAATCACCCTGGTGGGCCTGGATCTCCCGCAGCTCTTCGGCGGCGCTATTATCACCGAAAGCATCTTCGCCTGGCCCGGCATGGGCTCGCTGTTTTACAACGCGGTGACTCAGTCCGACTGGCCGCTGGTCCAGGCGATCACCATGGTCAGCGCCTTCCTGGTGGTGGCGTCGAACCTGCTGGCAGACGTGCTCTACGCCGTGGTCGATCCTCGTATCAGATACGATTGATCGGGCTAGATACACGTGATCAGGTTAGGCACATGTGATTGGGCTAGAGACACTTGATTAGGGAGGAGTGCCGGAAGCGCCGATGAGCACCATCGCCACGCCCAGATATCCCGAAGCCATCTTCCTCGATGAGGAGGTCCTGCCCGCCCAGGAGGTCGGGCAGTGGCGGCTGGTGTGGCGCCGCTTCCTGCGCCACCGCCTGGCGGTGGTCGGGGCGCTGGTGCTGGGCATTATTACAGTGGTGTGCCTGGCCGCGCCATGGATCGCTCCCTACCCCTACGATAAGCAGGACCCGGCCCTGATTAACGTGTTTCCGGGGCCGAGCCGGGAGCACTGGCTGGGCACCGATGAGCTCGGACGGGATGTGCTCAGCCGCCTGATGTACGCCGGGCGTATTTCGCTGACTGTCGCCATCTCCTCCACGCTGCTATCGGTGATCATCGGGGTGTTGATCGGGGCCGTGGCAGCGTATTACGGCGGCGTCATTGAGATGATCCTGATGCGCTTCACTGACATGATGCTGGCGCTGCCCACGCTGCCGCTCCTGCTCGTCTTCTCGAAAATGCTGCGGGATTTCGTGGGGCTGCAGCGGCTGTTTGGTGAGGCGCTGAGCGTGTATGTGATTATTACCGTGCTCACGCTGTTTGGCTGGATGAGCGTGGCGCGCCTGGTGCATGGCTCAGTGCTCTCGCTCAAGCACCGCGAGTTCGTGGAGGCCGCCCGCGCCCTGGGCGCGTCGGGCTGGCGCATTATCTTCGCCCACCTGGTGCCGAACTCTATGGCGCCGATCATCGTGGCCGCTACGCTCGGCATCGGCACACGCGTCATCGCCGAGGCCAGCCTGAGCTTTCTTGGCCTGGGGATCGTGCCTCCCACACCAAGCTGGGGCAACATGCTGAGCGATGTCCAAGCCTACATGTGGACGAACCCCTGGCTGGCCTTTTACCCCGGTATCACAATCTCGGTCGTGGTGCTCTCGATCAACCTGATGGGCGATGCCCTGCGCGACGCCCTGGACCCGCGCTTGCGACACTGAGCCTTTCTTAATCTTAATTATTGTTAAAACTTGTTATGTTAAGACTTGTTCAGGAGCTGAACCGGTGGTCCCAAGCACGGAGCCGCCTCGAGCACCCGCCGGTGCGCCTGCTACACGCTTCCAGCCGGCTTCTGCCGCAGCAGAAGCCGGCTTCCCCCGCGGCAATGGGGAGCCCCTGCTGGTCGTGCGCGATCTGCGTACGTACTTCTTCACGCCTGAGGGCGTGGTGCGCGCTGTGGATGGGGTCGACCTGACGGTGCACCGCGGGTCGACGCTGTGCTTAGTTGGCGAGAGTGGCTGCGGCAAAAGCGTGACGGCGCTGTCGATCATGCGCTTGATCCCCCATCCGCCGGGGCGGATCATCGGCGGACAGGTGCTCTTCCAGGGGCGTGACCTGCTGACGCTCTCCGAGGCCGAGATGACCCGCGTGCGCGGCAAAGATATCTCTATGATCTTCCAGGAGCCGATGACCTCGCTCAACCCGGTGTTCCGCGTGGGCGATCAGGTCGCCGAGGCGGTGCTCTTGCACGAGCAGGTCAGCCGCCGAGAGGCATGGCACCGCGCCGTGGAGATGCTGCGCCGGGTGGGCATTCCGGCGCCGGAACTGCGGGCACGCAGCTATCCACACGAGCTCTCCGGCGGCATGCGTCAGCGGGTGATGATCGCCATGGCCCTGGCCTGCCGGCCGCAGCTCCTCATTGCCGACGAGCCCACGACGGCCCTGGATGTCACTATCCAGGCGCAGATCCTGGAACTCATGCGGCAGCTCAAGCGGGATTTCGGCATGAGCATTCTGTTGATCACCCATGACCTGGGCGTGGTGGCGGAGATGGCCGACGAGGTGGCCGTGATGTACGCCGGCAAGATCGTTGAGCAGGCTCCGGTCGGGGAGCTCTTTCACGCGCCGCAGCACCCCTATACGCGCGGATTGCTCGCTAGCATTCCAACGCTCGAGACCCCGAAAGGGCAGCGGCTGAACGTGATCAAGGGGAGCGTGCCCAACCCGTACCACTTGCCCCCCGGGTGCGCCTTTGTCCCGCGCTGCCCGGACGCCATGCCGCGCTGCCGGACCGAGCCACCGCCCATGTTCACGCCCAGGCCCGGGCATCTGGCTCGCTGCTGGCTGCACGACCCGGAGCACGCCAAGGCAGAGTCACCGCCGGCCACTTCTGCTGCAGCCGGCGAGCACTGAGGGGAGCGATGGGAGCCCAAGCAGCTACCAATACGCCGGGGCCGGCCACCGCGCCGGCACCCGGGACTTCAGCGCAGAGTCCGGACAGCCCGCTTGTGGTGGTGCGCGATCTGGTCAAGCACTTTCCACTGCGCGGCGGGCTGCTCTATCGCATACGCGGCTACATTCGCGCCGTTGACGGCGTCTCGTTTACGATCCGCCGCGGCGAGACCTTTGGCCTGGTCGGCGAGAGCGGCTGTGGCAAGACGACCGTTGGCCGGCTCATCCTCGGACTCATTCCCCCAACGCGCGGTGAGGTGCTGTTCGAGGGACGGCCTGTGTTCAAACTTCGGGGCAAAGAACTCAAGCGCCTGCGGCGGGACATGCAGATTATCTTCCAGGATCCTTTCGGCTCGCTCGATCCGCGCATGCCGGTGGGCGACATCATCGGCGAAGGGCTGATCATCCACGGGGGCCTCAGCCGTGCTGAGCGTGAAGAGCGCGTGCGCCAGGCCATGCGCGATGTCGGGCTGCGCCCAGAATACATGCGCCGCTATCCGCATGAATTCTCCGGAGGACAACGCCAGCGCATCGGCATCGCCCGCGCCCTGGTGCTGCGGCCCAAGCTAATCGTCTGCGATGAACCCGTCTCCGCGCTCGACGTCTCGATCCAGTCACAAGTGCTCAATCTGCTAAAGGACTTGCAGGCGGAGTACGGCCTCACCTATCTCTTCATCGCCCACAACCTGGCCGTGGTGAAGTACATCTCCGACCGCGTGGGCGTGATGTACCTGGGCAAGCTGGTCGAGGTCGCTGAGAGCGAGGAACTGTACCGCAACCCGCTGCACCCCTACACCCAGGCGCTGCTCTCTGCGATCCCGGTGCCCGACCCTGCAGCCCGACGCACGCGCATCGTGCTCAGCGGAGACGTTCCTAATCCGGCAAACCCACCGTCAGGATGCCGCTTCCACACGCGCTGTCCGTTTGCCATGGCGCACTGCAAGACCATTGAGCCACCGGTCAAAGAGGTTGCCCCCGGCCACACGGTGGCCTGCCACCTGTACTGACCCGCCTGGGAACTCTGCCTGGGAACTCTTACAGAGTACATCCGTTCGCTTTGCAGTCGATGCGGTCGATACAATATACCCTGATGCAGGTGGAGTACGTCGTTCCCCCGGAGACGCCGCCTGAGGCTACCGTGGGCGGACTGTTACGTGGCCGGCTGGGCTTCTCACGGGGCCTGATACGGCGCGTGCTGGCAGCCGGCGAGCTTCTCCGCAACGGCCGGCCGGCCCGGCTGAACGACCCGGCGCAGCCGGGCGACGTGATCCAGGTACAGCTGCCTGCGGATGCACCGCGGGTGACGCCGGAGCCGCTGCCCCTGGAGGTGCTCTACGAGGACCCGCACGTGCTCGTGGTGAACAAGCCGGCGGGCATGGTCACCCATCCGGTGCTGCAACACCGCAGCGGCACGCTGGCCAATGCCCTTGCCCATTACCTGCTCACCGCCGGGGGCGACGGCGCTGTACGGGTGCTGACCCGGCTCGACCGCCCGACATCCGGGGCCGTGCTTGTGGCAAAGCACGCCCTGGCGCAGCAGCGCCTGGAGCGCCAGCGCCGCGCCAGACAGCTCCGCCGCGAGTACCTGGCCCTGCTGCACGGCAGCATTGCGGAGGATGAAGGACGCATCGATGCGCCGGTTGCACTAGCGCCGGGCAGCATCATCACCCGCCGCGTAGCCCCCGAAGGACAGCCTGCGCGCACGCGTTACCGTGTGCTGCGGCAGTGTGCTGATCGTACCCTGGTACTGGCGGAGCTAGAGACCGGCCGGACCCACCAGCTGCGCGTGCACTTCGCCCATATAGGGCATCCGATCGTTGGCGATACGCTCTATGGCCCGCCGTGCCAGGAAGGCGAACGGCTCATGCTGCACGCCTGGCGGCTCCATTTCCTGCACCTGGACACCGACGAGCCTGTCTTGGTGGAAGCGCCCCCGCCGCCGGCACTGACCCCCTGAATGCAGCCAGCCGGCCGGTTAGCCATCCGTTCTCTAGGCGCCCGGCAGGAGCGGGGGGAGGGGGAAGCGACCCAGGCTATGCCGGCTTGACGACAGGTGCCGGCGCGCGGTACGATTGGTAGTGCACTACTGGTAGTGCACTGCTAGTGTACTCTCTAGTACATTCCCCGATAGCTCAACCGGTAGAGCAGGCGGCTGTTAACCGCAAGGTTCCAGGTTCGAGCCCTGGTCGGGGAGCAGGCAGAACGGGTGTTCTATAGCACAGGGAGGCCACCTGGCCGAGCAACTCTCGCCAGGTGGCCTTTCGCTTTCTCCTGCGCGGCCAGTGGAGGGCGCCCCGGGTCGAGAAGCGTGGCCGGCAGCCAGGTCGGGGCACCGGCAGCTGCGCACCAGGCGCTTCAGGCATCCGGGAGGCGAATGACACCCAGCTGGTGGAGCAGGGTAGCGGTGTCAACTGCCGACCAGTGCTCGGCAATCCGGCCATCCTGAATGCGGTGAATGGCGATCGCCTTCACGTCGAGGGCGTTGCCGGTCGGTGGTATTCCCGCCAACTCTCCTTACATGCTTGCCCACACCCCGCAGCCGAGTGACGACCTTGTCGCCTTCAGCGATCTGATCTTTAATGACGTGATGGCCAGGCGTCGCCTTCCAGAACATCGCGAACGCTTGCTACAAGCCGGCGCGGCCAGGCGCTAACCCAGGAAACAGGGGCGGATCGTGGTTGATGTAATCCTCCGCCACTAGCTCATCCATCGAATCGATGTTGCCCTTATCGATCTCCTCGTAGAAGCGCCGTACCAACGCCTTGTTCTCTTCTGGCGATGACATCTCATCTCCTGGCAGGCAGTGATTGCGCGCCTGGATGCGCCCGGACCTATCCCGTGGCCACCAGGATCCGGCTGCCATCGGCGGTCACGTCCTCGACGACCTCCACGCCAGCAGGGAGTGTCAAGGGACTCGCCGGGGCGCCTGGGCCGGCGGGGGCGACCTCGACGATGAACCGCAGGCCGAGCGTCCGGGCCAGTCGCTGGAGCATCTCCAGGGAAGGGGTGTGCTCCCCCATCTCCAAGCGGGCCACCTGCGGTTGCCGCACCCCCAGCTTCTCGGCGAGCTGGGTCTGCGTCAGGCGGTGCTTGACGCGGTAGCCGATCAGGGCCAGCGCGACCGCCCGGGCAAGCGCCGTGCGCTCCCAGTAGGCGCGGAACTCCGGGTCCTGCTGGAGCTGCTCCTTACGGATCTCTGTGGTGCTACGAAGACGGGTCTGTGCCATGGCGCCTCCTCTCCTGCTCAAGCCGACTGAGCCGCGCCTCGGCGGCGTGAATTGCCCGCCCGAAGCCCCGCGGGTCCACGTGGGCCTCCGGGCCGATCGCCCCGATGACGAGCGTGGCGCCGACGCGCCGGTAGAACGCGCGCCACGGGCTCCGGCCGGCGCGGGGTCGAAGCTCCCGGAGCTGAGCCGCCCCCTTCACCCGACTGCGGTGGGGGAAGGGAAGCTGGTCGCCGTAGACCCCGGCTTCTCGACCGCATGGTGCATCGCGGCGCGCTCGGCCGCGAGGAGCGCTCGCAGGTCCCCCTCAGCCTCAGGGTGAACCTCGACGTTCGGCGCACGATATTATAACCCGCTCGTTATGTGCCCGTGTATCTGCAGAGAGCGAGCGGGGCCTGTCGAGTCTCCCGACTTCGCTCCCAAGACAGCGCCTCAGGCGCTGGGTGGGGCGGGGGGAGCGGTCTCCTCCGCCGGGGCAGGATTTGCCGTAGGACACCCGCCCGCCAACGCTCGCTGCTGCGCTCCCGCGGGCAGCGTGAGCAAGGGACGGAGCATGCGCTCGCTCACGATCGGCCGCGGCAGCGGGTCGCCCAGCGCGGCGATGGCGTGGACGACCTGGGGGGCGAGATCGAGCAGCCCCAGGACCTGCGTCACCCGCGCCCGGGTGCCCTCGAGCCGGCGCGCGAGGTAGCCCGCGACGGGCACTCCCCATCATCCAGGGCTCTTTGCCACTCCTGCGCCACGACGATCGGATTGCGGTGCTGCTTGGAGCAGCAGGCTGGTCCTGTCGGCGGCTCGAAGCACCCGGGCGGCGCCGCGCCCTCGAACTGGTAGGCGAACCGCGAGGTGCCCTGCGCCGCCAGCCTGGCGCCGGCGAGGAGTATTAGATTCAGGGAGGAAGTTCGGGATTTGCCCTGCTTGGGGAGCCGTTCCCCTCAAATCCCGAACTTTGCGCGGAGTGGTTAACACGCGCGGGGGTTGGCAGATCCGGGAGCTGGTAGAGAGCGATCCGTACGCGGTAGCACCGGGTGCGGATTCTTGTCGTAAAGGCCGGTGCCCCATCCACCTTGGCCGCCTCAGCCAGCGGCTCCTTGGATTCCTCCCGCTCAGGCTCGGAGGGCCAGATCACCACCTCGCGCACCAGTAGCTGGAAGAGCTCCTTGCAAAGTCTGCCGGCTCTCGATCAGCGGCTCGACCTCAGCCCGGCTCTCAATAACCGAACGGGCGAGCTCCTTGGCTTGCTCCGCCTGGGCCTTGCCTTCGGATGCGGCTACTTGCCTTACCCCATTTGGGACTGACTTTGGCCCCGCAAAGCCGATGTATCACCATGGCGGCCGTAGCAAAGGGCCAGGAAGCGGCCGCAAGGACGGCAAGCTCGAGCAGAGCCTGGGTGGTCCGACCGGCTCCGGCGGTCGAAAGGACTCGGTCTAAGGGCCTGAAACTCTGATCGCAACCCTTACAATGGTACTGCCGCCGCTTAATGGGGACGGTCCCAAACCTGGTTCTGAGCCGGTGAGGGGCAGTCCCGTCAGCGGCAAAATCACGGCCTGAACAATTCGCACAGACTTTCTCGGACCGCTCATCAAGGGCGGCCAGGGCTCTGGCCATAAGCTCGGCCATAACCTTAAGACCCAGGTCAAAGACCGCCTCTTCGAGGCGATTGACATCGGGCATGGCATGGGTTAGATTAAGGGTACAAGTCACTTGCACCTGCATGGCGGCGGGCGCACCTCCTTGGTTTGCTGCTCATCTCTTGGTTTGCTGCTCATCTCTTGGTTTGCTGCTCATCTCTTGGTTTGCTGCTCATCTCTTGGTTTGCTGCTCATCTCTTGGTTTGCTGCTCATCTCTTGGTTTGCTGCTCATCTCTTGGTTTGCTGCTCATCTCTTGGTTTGCTGCTCATCTCTTGGTTTGCTGCTCATCTCTTGGTTTGCTGCTCATCTCAAGGATACGGCCCGCTGCCTTCATTTATCCCCCCAGACTTTTTGGTACATCCGAGGCTCACTGGTTCTTGACATTCGAAAGTTGTTGTGAGTACAAGATCCATATCTCCTGAGAGCCGGCGCTGGTGCTATCCGGGAGCGGACTTTCGCTTAACGTTCGACAATGGAGGCATATAAAACTATGAAGCAGTTCTGCCGACAGCAACCGTCAGGATCTGAGCACCATGGGCGCCAGGCTCCTCGGAGTGCGGCTGGCCGTCTCAGAGGGGATGTGGCTGATCCTATCCGCACTCTGCAGCGGAATTGCGGTAACCACGCTGTCCAGCGACTGATCCACGATGGGGAGATATCTCCTGGTTTCGTATGGTATCTTTGTTCGACGACGGGAAACCACGTACGGCAGCGAGCAGTCACCGAGATTAACTGGGGGGAGCGTCTGCAATCTCAAATCGCCGGTCCACCGAGTCCACAGCGGTTCAACGGTTGCCGTCCCTGGAGTGGTTCAAAAACGAAACGCGGCTGCGGGCGGCCCATGATTTTCGGAACAGGGTTGCGATAATTGATCGGGCGCTCGCCTCTTACCACAAAGTCGCCCCCTCCCGCTTCGGAGAATGTCTCGGTCGGCTTGAACAGATCAGGGGTGCGTGCCAAGCATACCTCCAGTACCCGGGTAAGAAGGCGAAGCGACAGGATGGCGTCAGAAAGCTGCTGGATCAGGTTGAGGCCGAGATAGGGATCTTCCAGGCTCTGGTGGATAGCCAGCAGGCGAACGGTTTGGTCGACAAATTCCGTCATGCAGTTCGGGCTCAGGATCTGGCTGTAAGTGCAGAGGCCAAGAAGTACGAAGTTAGAAAAGTTCTCAATTTCACCGGACGTCACCTTGAATCTGTAATTAAGGAACTTTATAAACAAGATAACGCTAAACAGTTGGAGCAGTTGTTGGTTCAGGAGGACCTGGACAGACTGAACGATCTGATTGAAACAGATGAGACTCCAGAAATCATCCGTAACATTCTTGCCGAGATATTGGCGAATAGAGGGAAAGTCGATCTTAAAGTGGGTCCTCCTGGCGCAACGGTGGATCTTAGGAGGGGGGAGGTGCCAGGAGGGCCGTACATCGTCAATCACGCTCTGTCGCAAAGGCTGGGTACGGGCGAGAGACTGGGGTCTTTGGCTCACGAGTTGACCCATGTGTCGGCTGGAGAAAGCTACCGGAACACAATAGCACTCCTACTCTTTGATCCGACACTAAATATTGAAGAGGTCAGGAATCTCGCAAATCAGCGCGTCAGGAACGTGGATGAGCTTGAGGAACTTTGCGAGCGTGACTGGACGTTCTCTGCTGAGCAAAAAGACTTGATCCGTGGTAAACTTGCCTACGCGAAAGACACAAAGGTGATGTCCTACAGTGCCAAATACTCTGACGCGGCAAGAAATATAAAGGAAAAATACAAAGGAAAGGAACAGGAGGTGATGAGCAAAGATCCGAATGATCGCGCTAGAAAAGAATATGAGAAAGGACAGCTGTTTAAGGACATCGCAGATAACCTGAAGAAGCTGGGGGAGCAAGTTCCGCATAATAGCGTGCTCATCGAGTACGACTCGGTCATAAACCAGGTGCTGCTGTACATGTACTGGTGGAGAATTCCTGATCAAAACCCGTTCTACTCCAGGCTGAGACAAATCGCCCAAGAAGCTTTCGAGGCTCGACGTCAGGCTCGAGAGAGGAACATGACGCAGCCAATCCAGTGAAGAATCGCGCTGACCCACCAGAGGAGCGGTCAGTGCCGCACGCACCGCAGACTCTGGTAGCTGGCGGGGAGACGCTTCGCAGTTCCTGTTCCCTTCTGGGGAACGTGTGATTGTGGAGGGCCTAGACCCTTGTGCATGTTGCGCTGCGCTTCTTGCTGGCATGTCGGGCCCCATTCAGTTGTTGGGTAGGAGAGGGCGATCTGTACGCGGTAGCACCGGGTGCAGCGGGGCTCCAGATTGAGCTCCCGCCGGCTGCACCACCGATTGGGCGGCGCAGGCGCTCAGGCACCAAGGGAGCACCACGGATCGCCGCAGCGTGTGCCGGCGCGGTCGGCAAGAGCGCCACGATCGCACTCCCGGCTGGGTGGGCTGGCTGACCACCACGCTGCCTACCCCGCCCTAGGCGCAGCGTGACGCGCACGAGCGGTGTTCCTGCCCGGGGTACGAACCCGAGAGCGTCCGCGTGCCCAGCAGAGGTACTGAAGCGGACCAGTTGCATCATTCCTGCCCACTTCTGAGAGGATTGCCCCCGCGATGCGCGCCGACGCCGCGAGGGTGAGGACCGATACGAGCAGCGCCAGCGGCAGGACTACTCCCAGCGCGCCATAGGCCAGGCTGAGAGTCAGACCGCCCTGCAGGAGCCCGGCAACGAACGAGCCGCACAGCATCCCGACGAAGAACCAGACGCGCCACATCTCTGCCCTGGGGCGGTCGTGGAAGAAGTTGGCGACTTGGAGATAGGCGCCGCTGACCCCCAGACGCTGGTTGGCCACGGCATACAGCCCACCCACCAGGAGACCGATCAGCGGACCCGAGATATACCACGGCAGGGGATTGGATAGAAGCGGCATGGTAAACGGTCCCTCCTTTGCTACAGCGCCTCTTCGAGCCCAATCTCGGCCTGCCAGGCCTCCGGGTCGCATAGCCGGATCCCGTCGGGGACCGTTTCCACGAGCCCTTCAGCACGCAGCTCGCGCAGCACCCGCGCGACTCCCTCGCGTACCGAGCCAATGGCATCCGCGAGCTGCTGCTGGGTCACGCGCGACCAGGCCGGGATCGGGTCCAGCTGAGGCGGCCTCGCCGGCCAAGTCAAGCAGATGGCGGATGAGTCGCTGCCGGACCGACCCGAACACGTTACCGGCGAGCACATGCTCTAAATGGAAGAGCACCCGGGTCACGTCCTCCGCGATGACCCAGGCCACCCGCGCGTCCGCCCTGGCCAAGGCTTCCAGCGTCCGAATATTCAGCACCTGCAGCACAGCGTCGCTCAGTGCTTGCACGCTGACGGGAACCGCTCCCGCCACCACGGCGACCGTACCCAGCACATCACCGCAACGGGCGTAGCGCAACGTGATCTGCCGCCCGTCCGGCGCGCTGATGTAGACCCGAAGCAGGCCGGAGACGACCAGCGCAAACTGTGGCCGGGCAGCATCGCGATAGATGACGGTACCCGCCGGAAGGTCAAAGCGCACTGCCTCGGGCAGCAAGCGTTCGAGCGTTTCCGGCGGAAATCTCGCCAGCAGGCTGCGCTCGAATGCCACCTTCGCCGCCTCGCTCAGCCACTTTCCAGTCGCTTCTCACTCGCATGAAAGCACGCCGCGCCGTGCTCGGCCGGACGGCGCGGCGCTGCCGAGCGACTCATCCAGTACATCCTGCTGGTCTGTGCTCTCCACGCCAGGCGAGGCCTCCGCGTAGGGGAACCGAACTATCGCCCCAGGCGATCCTGCGGCCCTGAGGATCCGGCTGCCACTCTCAGGGGAGTCACGGCGCGCCAGGGCCACTTCGCCGGGGGCGACCTCGATGATGAAAGCGCGGGCCGGGTGTCCGGGCCAGCCGCCGGAGCGTCTCTAGCCTGGTTGTAGTATATGTAACATCATACTATAGATATACATCTACGTGGGGGTGGGCGGGAACTGCCCGGTCCGTCGAGTTCGCTTCCGAGACGCCGCGTCTGCAGCAGCGGGGAGCTGAAAATGGGCTCCAACGTCTGGCGCAACCGTGCGTCGTTGCTTAACGTGGAGCCTCTTGCGACTGTCAGGCCGCTACGGCCGAGCGGCCTCGCCTGCCGCCAAAGGAACAAAGAAATGGTTCCCGTCGCGGCGCCCTCTACTATCCTCGACACGGCCACGGCCGGCCCGGCGCGGGACCGGGTCGAGTCGGTCGGTCCGCTTAGGACCAGACCGACGTCGCTGCCGTGGACAGCGTGAGCGCCCAGACAAGCACCAGGCGGGCATGCCACGGTGCTGCTAGCCACGGTGCTGCTAGAAGTAGCGCCCCCAGTCAAAGAGAACATCAGCGGTACGACTGCCATGAAGTTCGCCGGCCCCAGTTGTTCCATGTCGAGCGGGAGCCGGATCGTGAACCGGCTGCCGCGGCCTTCATCTGTTGCGAGCATGCGGTGTACCCCCTGTGTACGTGATCGAGCGGGCTCTCCCAGCAACGTAGCCCGACGGATGATCGCCAGGGACAGAGGACCAGGCATTCGCCCGGCTTAACGCACGCGGTACTTCTCGATGTAATCCTTGCGGATCACCAGACCGAAGCCGGGGCCCTGGGGGCACACCACCTCGCCATCGAGGATGCGCACGGGCTCTTCGTAGATCGTGGACTCGGTCGCGCCGCCCGCTTCGAGAAAGATCCCGTTGGGCATGGCGCACCAGAGCTGCACGTTGCGTTCCCAGCCGCCGTGCGAGGCCAGCTTCACATTAAAGGCGTCGCACATGGCCGCGATCTCCATGATCTCAGTCACCCCGCCGGTGCGCCGCGCGTCCGGCTGCACGATGTCCACGGCACGCTTCTGGAGCAAGTCGCGGATGGCGTATTTGGTGTATTCGTTTTCTCCAGTGGCAATCGGCACGGCGAGCTCCGCTGCAAGCTCGGCATACCCCGCCTTGTTCCAGGGCCGCAAGGGTTCCTCGTACCAGTAGACGCCCATCTCCTGGTACACCCGCCCCCGCCGCAGCGCCTCGTGCGTGTCAAAGACCTGGTTGGCGTCGACCATCACCGGCACGCGCCCGCCGGTGGCTTTGAGCGCCGTCTCAATGCGCCAGACGTCTTCTTCGAGCGTCGGCGCGCCCACCTTGATCTTGACGCCGCGGAAGCCGCGCTCGACGGCCGTGGCGCACTCCCGATAGAGGCGCTCGCGGTCATAGTTGAGCCAGCCAACCATGGCGTAGGCGGGCACGCGGTCACGTACCGCGCCCAGGATCTTGTACAGCGGCTGGTTGTACGCCTTGCCGACGATGTCCCAGAGGCAGTAGTCCACGGTTGAGATGCCGAAGGTGGAGATGCCGGTCACGCCGAAGTACTGGGTCCCGTCCCACAGCTTCTGGCGGATGCGTTTGGGATAGAGCGGGTCCTCGCCGATGAGCAACGGGCGCAGCTCCTCGAAAATGGCAGGCGTCACGTGCGACCCCTTGCTGGCACTGAGGTGGCACTGGCCGAAGATGCCTTCGTCGGTGTGCACTTCGACGACGATGGTTCGCCCACCGACGAGGGTTTGGATCGCATCTCGCCGGGGCTCGCCCGGCGGCGTTTCGAGAATGATCGTGCGGAGTTCCGTGATGCGCATAGATCGTACGCCTCCCCTACTCAGTAGTGACGGTAACGGCGATAATCTCGCGGAGGGAATGGATGAACGTGCGCAGCACTATACGCAGGCGTGCGGTGCGGGTCAACTGCGTTCGGGGCGCCGGGACAGGCACATGCCGGAATGCTACAATGGCAACGGTCGGGCGGGCGGCGCTGTGATGGGAGTTCAAGCCGGCCGCCGCGTAGTCTGCGCAAACGGCTGGCTCAGGAGAATGCGGGGCACTGAATCTCTGCCCGCCGGGGAGCACGTGGGGGCGCCATGAGATTTGCTATCTGCAACGAGACCTTTGAGGGCTGGAAGTTCGCCGATGCCTGCCGCGTTGTCGCCGAGGCGGGATACGATGGCATTGAGCTGGCGCCGTTCACCTTCGCGCCGAGCGTAGAGGAGCTTGGTCCGGCCGAGCGCGCGGCGATCCGGGCGGAGGCTGTGGCGCACGGCCTGGAGATCGTCGGGCTGCACTGGCTGCTGGTCTCGCCGCCTGGTCTGCATATCAGCGCGGCCGACGCCGAGGTGCGCCGACGGACGCAGCGCTACCTCGAGACGCTGATCCAGTTTTGCGCCGACCTGGGCGGGCGGGTGTTGGTCTTTGGATCGCCGCGCCAGCGCAGCGTGCCACCGGGCGCCGACTACGCTGAGGCGCGCCGGCGGGCGCTGGAGACGTTTGCCGTGTGCGGGCGTGCGGCTGAGCGCTATGGGGTGTTCTTCTGTCTAGAGCCGCTCTCGCCTGAGGAGACGAATTTCATGATCTCTGCCCGAGAAGCCATCGAGATCATCCAGGAGCTCAGCATGCCGCACGTGCGGCTGGTGCTGGATGTCAAGGCGATGAGCAGCGAGGGCCGGCCGCTTCCGGAGATTATTCGGGAGGGCGCGCCGTACCTGGAGCACTTTCACTGCAACGACGCCAACCGGCGCGGGCCCGGCTTCGGGGCCACAGACTTTGTCCCGATCTTGCAGGCGCTGAAGGAGGTGGGCTATCGCGGCTACGGCTCGGTCGAGGTCTTCGACTACTCGCCTGATCCGGAGACGATCGCCCGCCAGAGCATCGCCTACCTGCGTCGGGTTGCGGCGGCGGTAGGAATATAGGCCTGAATGGCCTCATGGGGGGGCGTTCGCCCGGCACGGGCGATGCTATAATACAGTGGCACGAGCAGCCGATCGGCGCCGGAGCTCGGCGCCGGCGAGCTAAAGCTGTCTCGTTGCCAGGAGCGGTACAAGTTCGTTGGAGTCTGTAGAGTGGTGCCGGCAGCCTTTCTGTCAAGTACATCATACAGTGGGTGCCGGTGTGAGAAGGGATGAGGAGTTCAGCGACACACACCGTGGTGACACAGCCAGAGCGAGGGATTGCACCGGTCGACTCGGCGGCGCTGGCCCGCAGGATCGTAGATATCCAAGTGGAGAAGAACGCCGATGATATCATCCTGCTGGACATCCGCCGCCTTTCGGTTATCGCGGACTATTTTGTGATCTGCAGCGCCGATACCGACCGCCAGGTCCAGGCGATCTCACGGGCGGTCATCGAAGGGCTGGAGGCCGAAGGGACGAGCCCGCTCCATATCGAGGGCCTGACAGATAGCCCCAGCTGGGTGCTCCTTGACTACGGCGATGTTGTCGCGCATATCTTCCGGACGTCGGAGCGGGAGTACTACCGGCTGGAGCGTGTCTGGAGCGATGCGCCGACCATTCTGCGCATCCAGTAGATAGGCGCGCAGCACACCCCGGGGGGAGACCAGGTGGGAGGATCGCACTCTGTGGCACAACCGGCGGCCAGGCCGGGCGGCGAGGACGGATTTGTGCTGGGGATCGTGGTAGGGAGTGTCTGCGGGCTGGTGCTAGGTTCGGCCCTTGGCGCGGCCCTCGGCGGGCCTGGCCGTCGAGGACTAGCCGCTCTCGTTCGGCGCCTCTTCCGTCACGAGGATCAGGTGCAGTTCGATCTCCTGCTGCAGTAATGCGCCGCCGACTGACCGTCAGGTCTGCCGGGCGTGGCATTTGGCTTGCTCATGCCGGAAGCTTGATCGCCTTGCGCAGCCACTCAGCCAACCGGTCGGCTAGACCATGCTCCTTTGCCGGAACGGCCTGTGCAGCGTGTGCCGGTGGGCCTCCCGGTCGCTGTACGTCGGGTGGCAGCACTGCTGCCAGCTGCTCGGGCGAGAGATAGCCAAGCGCAACAAGGACCTCGGCCAGGCTGCGGCGCTCTCCCAACTCGGCCAGTGTCTGCTGCTGCTCCAGCGCATCGCGAAGCTGTGCTTCGCTCACCAGGCCGAGCCCCACCAGCCACGTGCCGAAGGCGAGCTCGTCGGCTGATCCTGCCTCGGGGCACGAGGAGGCAGGGTGGTGTGCATCCAGCGTACTCAAGGTGCCTCCTGTGGTGTTCCGCTCCACCGTCGATCTACTCCCTCTGCGCCAAGCGCGTGCAACTGCACGCACCACGCAACCTGCGGGCTAGAAAGTGAAAAAGCCTGCCCCGGCGCGTGCCCGCGCCCCAGAGGCAAGCCCCTTCAGACGCCTGCGGAGTAAGCTGACGGGTTCGGGCGAAGGGAGTGCACCTACCTGCCACACCGGCAGGATTCACCCCTGGAAACGCTGCAATCCCCCGCTCTCCGGCTCCGCGGAGATTCGGCGTACTCCTATGTCAAGTCGAGCAGTACTTTCGCTCCAATTCTATCCGCGTGCACATAACCTGTCAAATGCGCTGTGCCGGCGCGGATCGCTATAATAGGGCAGAGCCCCGGATGCTCGCCGAGCAGGCCGGCGAGTCAGGAGGTGCAGCGTGACAGGACAGACTGAGAGCGTGCCGCACCAGGCCGGGCGCCCGGACGAGCCAGAGGTGTCTGGAGACTGGTGGCGGCGCCCCACGTGGTTGCAGGAGGAGCCAAAGCCTGCCCCCAGGCCATCCCTGCTCGGACAGGTGCTGGCCTGGCTCATCGCTTACAATACTTACTGAATTCCCATACCCCGGTAGGATGCCGGGCCACTCCCTAAGAGCGTTATGCGACCACCCCTCGCCGTGCGAGGTCTCGACTGCTGACCGATGGTGCGCCTGGCAGAGCGAGTAGCACGCCTCGGTGTGCCGGACCGGGTCCCGCGGCGAGCTCTAGTGGCCGGTGCCCTGAGCGCTGTCGTGTCCTACGCGTTCTGGCCTCTGGTGGAGCCCCCGCTTAGCCTTGAGGCCTCCGAAGGCGCGGCTTCGCTCCAAGGACTGCGCGTGGGCGCGACCTTCAGCCCTGTTGAACCCCTGTACATGGGTGCCGATTGGCGGCAGCTCTACCAAGACGTGCTGCAACTCGAGCTCGACTACGTGCGCTTGGCCGCGTACTGGAATGACATTGAGCGCAGGCCCGGCGAACATACCTACGCCACACTGGACTTCTTACTCGAGGGTGCGGTACGCAAAGGGCTCCCGGTGACCCTGACCGTGGGCCTCAAAGGGCCGGTCTATCCAGAGTTCCATATTCCCCCCTGGGTCCTGGAGGCGTGCCGGCTGCCGCCCTTCGGCGTGCTCACGCGGGACCGGCGGCTTCGCGAGCTGGCGCACCGCTACACCCAACGGACAGTCGAGGACCTGGCGGACTTCTCCATCATTGAGCGCTGGCAGGTTGAGAACGAGCCGTTTGAGCCGATCCTGTACAAGAACTGGTGGTCGCTCGATCGCGACTTCGTTGCACGCCAGGTCGCCTTGGTGCGCGAGGCCGACCGGCGTGGACGCAAGATTGTACTCACCGCGTATGTGTCGACCCACGGTCTGCTAAACGCCGGGGTGCGGCTGATGGATCAGCCGGGCGTGCGCCACCTGCTTCAGGGAGTGATCGGCCGGCGCAAGGACCCGGCGCTTATTCACCTGGCTGATGTCGTGGGCTTCGATCTGTACCCCGGCGTGGGCTGGAGTTTCTTCGGGATTCCACTGTACTTTCGGGCGGCCCGCGCGGCAGACTATAACCCGCTGCTCCGCTGGAAGGCTGCCGCTGAGGCGGCCGGACGGGAGACGGCCATTATGGAGGCGCAGGCCAAGCCCTACGAGCCCGGCGGCGCCTACTACCTGGCACGGGGTCCATATCCCAGCTTTGCCCCGCATGAGCTCCTCCCCTTTCTGCGCCAGCTGGTGGAGCTGGGCTTCCGCGATATCTGCCTCTGGGGGGTCGAGCACTGGGCCTGGCATCGCCGGTACGGCGACCCGGCCTGGTGGGCGGCGGGCGTCGCGGCGCTCAATGCCCTGCGCACACGTTAGCAGTGTTCGCTATACTGCGGCAGCACCCTCTAGCGGCCCGGGGCCGCGGAGGACATCTTACGTGCTGCACAGGAGGAACCTGCCTATGGAGTTGCTTCCCCAGCCGTTCTCGGCATCAGGGCAGTGGTATCGCGGCTGCCTGCATGTGCATACCACCGAGTCTGATGGCGCGATGGCGCCCCAGCGGCTGATCGAGCATTACCGTATGGGCGGCTTTGACTTCATTGCAGTGACCGATCACGAGAAGATCACCGACTGCACGCACCTGAGTTCCCCGGACTTCCTCATCCTGCGCGGCGCCGAGTACCGCGGCGGGCCGGCGGCTGCCGGTAGCGTGTTTCACATCGTCGGCATTAACCTGGAGGACGAGTTTCGCCGGCGCGACGGCATGAGTTCCCAGGATGTGATCGATGAGATCCGGCGCGTTGGCGGCGAGGCGATCATCGCCCACCCGTACTGGTCGGGGCTAACCACGGCGGACCTGCTGTCGGTACGTAACTATCTGGCGATCGAGGTGTTCAACGCCACCTGTGAGACGGCGATCGCCCGCGGGCTCTCCAGCGTGCACTGGGATGACCTGTTGACCCGAGGCCGGCTGGTGTGGGCTGTGGCCGCGGATGATTCCCACCGCCCCGGTTTCGATAGCCTGCGGGCCTGGGCGGTGGTGCGTGCTCCGGCGTTGACCAAGGGCGCGATTATGGACGCCCTGCGGCAGGGGCACTTCTATGCCAGCACCGGACCGGAGATCTACAATGTCCAGGTTAACGGTACAGAGGTGCGCGTAGAGTGCTCGCCGGTCCAGACAATCGCCCTGGTAGCCGACCCGACGAAAGGAGCGCAACTTGGGGCCGGGCGCTACGGCCCGGCAACGCGGGCCCGTCGTCTGCGCGGCCCGCAGCTTGCCCAGGCGATCTGCGACGGCGATGCCCTCACCGGGGCTATCTTCACCTTGCGCGGCACTGAGAAGTACGCGCGCGTCGAGATCACTGATGTGCAGGGCCGCCGCGCCTGGACAAATCCTCTGTTCCTGCGCACGGACGAACGCAGCGTGGGCCCTTGAGGAGCTGGGGAGCGCCGGCTGTTGCGCGAATGGATCGCGCCCGTCCACTTAACGCTCGCCCGGCGTATCTGGCCGGGAGGGTGTTACGGTGCCGGTCGGGCGCACGGTGGCTGTGGCGTGTAGGTGGCCACCTACGCGGCGCACCGGTGCTGTCAGCCTAACCGATGGCCTCGCCGGTCGGGCAGACGATTGATCGGGCCGACGATCGAATAGAGGCGCATTGTGCGTCCAGAATGGCGATGCCTAAACAGAGGGCAGGTCGCGCATCACAGGCGATGCGCTCGGTTCCTGCTAGACACCGGCGGGACCGAACTCGCACGTCCCGTAGCGCAACACGCGACCGGCGAGGGCACCGGTTAGCCTGCCCTCCCGCACGGCGAACACGCCGTTCACCAGCACGTGCTCGATACCGTCAGGATAGTGGTGCGGCTGCTCGAACGTGGCCCGATCGATCACGGTGGCCGGATCGAAGATCACCAGGTCGGCGGCAAAGCCCGGCTGAATACGGCCGCGCCGGGTGAGCCCCAGACGCTTTGCCGGCAGTCCGGTCATTTTATAGATTGCCTCTGCCCAGGTGAGCACCCCCTCCTCGCGCACGTACCGCCCCAAGACGCGTGGAAAGGTGCCATAACAGCGAGGATGTGTGGGGCCGCCAGATTCTGGAGATGTGGCCACTGCGTCGGAGCCAATCATGGTCAGCGGATGCCGCATCACCGTGCGCACGTCTGTCTCGCTCATGGCGAAGTGGACGACCCCGACGTACGGCGGTTCGGACTCCGCCAGGAGGTCCAGCACAAAATCCAGCGGCTCTCGGCCATGCTCCAGGGCGAGCTGGGCGATGGTACGGCCTTCCATCTCGGGGTGCCGGCGGCAGCTACTAATAACCAGCTGGTGCCAACCTGAGTCGGGCCCGAGGTCACCCCAGCGTGGCCGGCGGGCCAGGATCTCTGCCTTCAGGCGATCGCGCTCCGCCGGATCCCGCAGCCGCTGCGCCAGCTGCTCGGGTCCGCCCGCATACGCCCACGCCGGCAATACGACAACGCCCAGGCCCGTCATATAGGCTGTGTAGGGGTATTGGTCGAGGGAGACATCCAGCCCCTCGCGCCGCGCCTGCTCGACCATCTGCAGGGTCTGTTCGACGATGCCCCAGTTCTCTCGTCCCTCAGCCTTGTGGTGGGAGAGCTGGACGGGGATATCCGCTTGACGGCCGATCTCCAGGGCTTCGCGAACCGCCTCGACAAGCTCATCGCCCTCGCTGCGCAGATGGGTCGCATAGAATGCGCCCAGGCGTGCGGCTTCGCGCGCCAGGGCCACAAGCTCGGGCAGCCGGCTGTAGCGACCCGGCACATATTCGAGGCCGGTGGTGAAGGCCACCGCCCCTTCCTCGATGCTCTGGCGTACTAGGGCGCGCATGGCGTCAAGCTGCTCGGGCGAGGGGTCGACGTGTGCGACTCCCATCACGCGGCGGCGGATCGTGTTGTGCCCGCTCTGCGTGATGTAATTTGTGCCGATGCCCTGCTGCTCGATCAGCGCCAAATGCTCGGCCAGAGAGTCCCACATAAAAGCCGGCTTGTCGGCGGCGTCGGGATCGCTGCGGAAGCCGCGCCGCTCAAGGTTGAACTCCGGGCCACGGCCGGCAAGGCCGGCAGACAAGCCACAGTTGCCGGTCACCTGGGTGGTAATGCCCTGCTGCAGCGCGCTGTTCTGCCCGGGCAGGGTCAGCGCCGTCAGGTCAGAGTGCGTGTGGATGTCAATGAAGCCCGGCGCAACATAGCGGCCGGTGACGGACAGCACGTTCACCGAGGCCGGATCTACGGCAGAGAGGTCACCGACAGCGACAATCCGGTCGCCGCGAATGCCGATATCGGCTGAGCGGCCGGGCGCCCCGGTGCCGTCGAAGACGATGCCCCCGCGGATGACAAGATCGAGCATGAGGGCTCCGCACAGATGACTTAAGAGCTCTCTTCATGCATGCTACGGGAGTGCAGGAGGGGTGTCAATCGTCTATCCCGGCAGGCCGGCCGCATGTGCGCTGCGTCCGCCGGCGCGCCTGACTTGCCGGAACTATCGCGTCACCTGGTGCATAGTCAAGCGACTTCTTTGGAAATAGCCAGATGGGCTTCATGCGGGCAGTCGAAGGCCGCACACATCCGGTCGATCACTTCTTGGGCCGACAAGAGCTGCGCTGGTTCGACGATCCGTCGCTTGCCATGGCCCCACGTGGGCTCGATTGGGTTCAGCCACGGGCTCTTGCTCGGCAGGGAACCGACGAGGATGCGCACCCCGCAACCTGCCTGTTTGACCTAGAGGTTGTGCTGGCGGATCCAACGGCGTACCTCCTGGCTGACGTGCCAGGAGGCATTGTCCCAGGTCAGCACCAGGGCCGCTTTCCCCCGGGCTTGGAGCTTGGCGCAGCACCAGGCCAGAAACTGCGTCGTTAGGGCGCTCACGGGACGGCCGTCGACAAAGCGCAGCCAGGCTTCCTCGTGCCAGGCACCATCGGATTTGGCCCAGCGCACCAGAAGGCTGGAGCAGGCGAGGGCTTTGGGATCCGGGTCGTGCTGCGCGACCGCCGGTTCGAGCAGGCGCAGGAGGTGCGCCGCGTCCGTCCACGTGTGCAGGGACGGGGACGCCAAGCGACGCCACCAGGTTTCGTCTTCGAAGCCAAGCGCCCACGTGGGATGAGTAACAGCCAGACGGATCAGCCGGTCGCGCGCCCTTTTTTCCGGGCATACGCGGGGTCGGGGCTGGTGATCCAGCGCGCGGCCCGTTTCCAGCTCACCCCAAGGCGCTTCAGCGCCAAGCGAATCGCTTCGTCGCTGACGCGCTCCGGGGTGATGCCCTGGGCGAAGCTGACCTCGGCCACCCGTGCGAGGGCCCACACCCTGGTCGGCTGGCCAAACTGGCGCGGGCTTGGGTGCACCAGGGCGCGGAGTCGCTCGTGGGCCACCGCATCGAGCTTGGTGCGCGGACGGTGCGGTCGAATCGACCGTCGCGTCAAGCAGGCGTCGATGCCCTGCGCTGCGACGGCACGGATGACGGTGCGGACGGTCTGGTCGCTGCAGCCGATGGCCTGCGCGCTCTGCGGCGGACACTCGCCCCGCGCACTGGCGAGCAGGATGTGGCAGCGGCGGAGGACAAAGGCAGTGTTCAAGCGCAGTCCAGCCTCCAGGCGGGTACGCTCGGCATCTATAGGCGGACGCACAACGATCGGCGTTAGGATGAGAGCCCCATGGCGGCGCAGCGTGCGCAGATGGATGCACGTGTGCGGGTAGCGTCGCAGATCTTCCTGCTGATGCTGAGGTCAACGGCATGGGGACGATCCCGCGTGCGCGCGGAAGCAAGAAGCTTGCTTCGAGAGGCAATTTGCACACGCAGGACGAATCTATACTCGTTCGATTGTGGCCGTCAGGCTATAGCTCTGCAGGCGGTCCCGGTAGAGCTCAGCCTGCTCGAGCGGACACACAATGACCTCGGCGACGCCAGTAGTGTGGGCTTCCCACATGATGGCCCAGGCACGCTCCCTGCTCATGCCCGGGATCGACCGGAGCAGGGCGCGCACGACTTGATCCATCGTGTTCACATCGTCGTTGTGCAACAGTACACGGTACGGCGGAAGGAGGTCGGTCCAGTCCCGCACCTCGCGTCGCGTCTGGCCTTCTGTGCTCCGCTGCGTTCGCGGGACAAGGCTTCCCATAGGCGAGTACCACGAGCGCACGACTGGAATGCTCCGGGGAACGCGTCCGGCATACCCGGAGGCCGGTCACCGGCCGGCAGCAGTGTGTCCCGTCTCGGTGTCCCGTCTCATGGTAGAGCCTGGCGAGGAAGGATGTCAAGTGCCGGCGTATGGTATGCTGATAGGCAGGCCACGCCCAGCCGTAACGTGTGCGTGGTAGCGGTGTTCAGCTATATGCACGAGCATCCTGTGAGCGAAGCACAAACCGAGACGAGCCGGAGTACCCCGGTGGCGGTCGGAACATCCCCTGCCTCAGGCGACCAGTGCCTGCAGGAGGACGATGCGACGCTGGTGCGTCGGGCCCAGGCTGATCCGCAGGCATTCGGCGACCTGTACCGGCGGTATGTGCGCCGTGTCTACAGCTACCTGTACTACCGCACGGGGCGGGTGGAGGATGCAGAGGACCTGACGGCGCAGACGTTCGCTCGGGCATTGCAACACCTGCCACGGTATGATGAGCGGGGGCTCCCATTTTCCGCCTGGCTGCTCCGCATAGCACACAATCTGGCGGCTAACTGGCATCGTGATCGCAGCCGGCACCGGCTCGTGCGACTGGAGGCGACGACAGGCGAGGCGCGGGCGTACGACGATCCTGAGGAGCAGGTGGCTGCGGAGGCCGAAGCAGAGCAGGTGCGTGCGGCAGTACGCCGGCTCCCCCCGGAGCGGCAGCATCTTCTTTTGATGAAGTTTGTGCTGGGGTTCTCGAACGCTGAGATCGCGCAGGCAATGAACCGCACCGAGGGAGCGGTGAAGGCACTGCTACATCGCACGATCGTCGCTCTGCGTCAGCTCTTGGACAAGGAGGGCGGACTATGATCAACCCGTTCCATGCGCACGCACGCGGCACGCCGGAGCGAGGATTGGCGCGCGATGACCTGGCGCGCCGGGTGGAGCTCCTGGCGGACTGGGTGGATGCGCTGGTGCACGGGCGCAGGATCACGGTGCTGCCTGTGGCGCCGCAGGATGCCGCCTTGCTCGATACCGTGCGCTTGCTCCAGCATGCCCTGCAACCGGTTGAGCCGCGGACAGAGTTCGTAGCCGCCCTGGAGCGCGATCTGCTAAGCGGCAAGTACCTCGCCGCGATGGCCGAGGCTGCACCTGCATTGCCCGGCAGGCGCTCGGAACGGTTCCATCATGGCCCTTTGTGGGAGTCCTGCCTGCGTGCCGTACGCGCGGTGGCCGCGGCAGCGCCGGTCTGGGAGCTGCCGCCGCTCCTGCGGGCAGCCGGGGAGCGGCCTTCTCAGGGCAGCTTAGACCTGGCGCACCTGGCCGGGACACTCGCGCCTGAGGCGCGGCGGCGGACTACGGTGATGCTGCTCGGGTCCGTCCTGACCCTGGCCGGCGCCTGGCTTATTCTCAGCCGGCCGCGCGGCCGGCTGGGAGACGTCCACCTCCCCCGTCCCGCAGCGGCGGTGCCGCCCTGGCTGGCTGCGCACCGCCCACTCTGGCCGGCCCGCTTTGGCGGGCGCACGTAGGAGCACAGTCGCACGCGCCTATCCTGCCCGCGCTGCTGGATGGATAGAGCGTATACGCCTTTCAGCATCGATCTGGACCACGCAGCCGGCAGGCGGTGCGTGCGTCTACATGTCCGGCAAACGCCCGGCCTGATCCGCGAGGTCCTCCGGCGAGAGAGCCGTTTCCGGCTGTCCGGCGTAAAGCAGGCGCAGTGCAGGCGGCACACTCAACGTCGTGAGGATGCTCATCACCACGACCACGTTGAAGAGATCCTGGGGGATCGCGCCCAGGGAAAGGCCGAGGCTGGCCACAATCAGGCCCACCTCGCCCCGTGGCGCCATGCCTATTCCCACGATGGCGACGTTGCGCCACGGGGCTCCCAGCATACCCAGACCGCAGCCAATGATCTTGGTGAGAAGGGCCAGCAGGGTGACGCTGAGCGCCAGGGTGATCAAGCCTGGGGCAATAAACAACCGCCAGTCTACCTGGCTGCCGGTGATCACGAAAAAGAACGGCACCAGGAACCGGTAGATTGGCAGTGCCTGCTGTTCGAGCTCGAAGTGCTCGCGGGCCTCAGCGAAGACCATGCCGGCGAGGAACGCGCCGATGATCGCTGCCAGGCCGATCATGCCGGCCAGGGCCGCCAGCCCCAGCATGGCAGCCAGCGCCACGGCGAATGGCGCACCGTCCATCTTGAGGCGATCGAGGTGCAGACCGTAGCGGCGCATCGCCCCAGTGCCGACAAAGGCGACGAAGGCGGTGAACAGAACTGCCTGCAGGGCAATGGTGGCGACATCGAGCAGGCGGACCGTGCCGGCCGTCGCCAGCCCGGCAACAATCGCCAGCACGATCATCGCCAGGATGTCGTCGAGAACCGCTGCGCCGAGGATAATGCGGCTCTCTTTTGAGGCAATCACTCCCAGGTCACGCAAGACGCGCGCCGTGATCCCCACACTGGTGGCCACCAGGGCGGCTCCAACAAAGGTGGCCTCAAGCTGAGAACGCCCGAGCACCGGCCCCATGAGCATGAAGCCCAGCACAAACGGGACTACCACACCCAGCACCGCCACGGCCCCGGCCCGTCTGCCGACCTTCAGGATATCCGCCACCCGCGTCTCCAGGCCTACAAAGAAGAGCAGCACGACCACGCCGAGCTCAGCCACCAGGTGGTAGACCAGATCCACGGCCTCCTGTGCTGCTGCCGCGTCGCCGTGGAATGCTCGCACCAGGCCCTCGTCAGGTGTGCCGATCAGACCGAGGGCGTAGGGGCCGATGAGCATGCCGGCGAGGAGCTCGCCGATCACCGGCGGTTGACGAATACGCTCGAACAACTCTGCAGCGAGCTTGGCCGCCACAAAAATGACAAACAAATCGAGCAGCAGTGCCGTAACTTCGCTCATCGAACCATCCGGGGCAAAAAATTGCCTGTATGCTCACCAGGGTAAGGGCGAATTCCAGGACGAACTATGGGGCTGGATACCAGGCAAGAAAGTATACGCAACCGCGCAAAGAATTGTCAATCTTTTGTAGAGTTTAGGAGCAACAGACAAGATGATGCAGCTGCAGTAGCTTTGGGAGGAACGGGCAAACCACGAGGGAGGACACGCGCCGCGGAGCGCGGTATCTTCCGGACATGCCGGCGCCCCATGCCGGAAAGAGGAGGCCTGCCCCGGCCGGATGGCGTTCTCATCCTCACCCGGCCGGGGCAGGCCTGCATCGCCGCAGGATTAGCGCTAGCGTCTGATCCCGGCCTGCTGCGCGAGTTGGCGATGGTGTCCTGCGAGAGCACCTGACGTGACTGCGATTAGCGCTAGCGTCTGATCCCGGCCTGCTGCGCGAGGATCCTGAGCTGCTCGTTCGCTTCAGCGGCAGCTTTCACCATCGCTTCGCGCACACCCTGCTTGTTATCCCGTACCGAGGCGTTGTAATACTGCTCGATGATCGGCGCCACCTGGGTATGGAACCGGAAGAGTTCCACCGGCCTAGCGTAATTTTGCTTCACCGCATCGGTGAACGGCCGCAGGTTAACATTGGCCAGGAACGACTGGCCCTTTTTCAGCAAATCTGCCCAGCGATCCTGCAGCGACTTCCTGGTCGGCTGCTGTCCGGTAATAGGGATGTTGATCTCCCACCACTCATCCGTCTGCAGGAACTTCATCAGTTCCCAGGCGGCGTCTTTGTGCTTCGACCCACTCCACATGATCCAGCCATCGGTCGTGGCCAGCGTGGCGCGGATGCCGGTCGGACCCTTGGGGAGCGGCGCCACGTCCCACACCTCTTCCTCGGTGCCGATGGCGGCCGGGGTCATCCGAGCGAGGATCCACGACCCTTCCTGCATCATGGCCACAAAACCGGAGCCGATCATCTGGAAGATATTCACCGGCTGCGGGCGCTCATCGCCATCGGCGGCGTAGCGCGGGGCGCTGTGGTCTTTCCACATGCGCTCGTAGATCCATTGGAACGCCTCGATGGTCTTCGGCTGATCGACCACCGCCTTCAGGTCGTCCTTTGGATCGACCATGTTCCCGCCGTTCTGATTCACCAGCTGCTGGCGACGGTCCCAGCCGAGCACCATGTAACCGCCGAACTGGTTCTTTGCCGGGTTGGTCAGCCGCAGCATCGCCTCCCGATACTTGTCCCAGTCCCAGGTCTCATCGGGGAAGGGCACCCCTGCCTCGCGAAAGCGGAATTTGTTGTAGTACAAGGCAATCGTGCCCATATACATGGGCACCGCGTACTGGCCCAGCTCGGGCTGATTGAAGTGCTGGCCGTTGAACCAGTTGTACTGGAGCTCAGCGAAGTCGGCGATCTGCTCTTTCTTCCAGTCGCGCTTGATATAGGGGTCGAGGTTCTCGGTGACACCGGCGCGTGCCCATTCGGGCAGGCAGGTGCAGCACTGGCCGGCCACATCCGGTCCATCGCCGGCGGCGAACTGGGTGGTGACTGCCGCGCAGCCGGGGTCGGGCAGGTTGCGCACCTTGATCTTCGGGAAGTGCTTGTTGAACGCCTCGACGCCGAGCGTCGACGCCTTCACCATTGGGTGCGTCTCGTTGCCCCAGGTGGTCCAGCGGATCTCGACTTCCTTGTCAAAGACCGGCGCCGGCCTGGCCCCCTCGGGAGCCGGCCCACCGGGCCGGCATGCAGAGGCGAGCGCCAGCGTCGCCAGCGACTCGCCCAGGCGCCGGAGCAAGGTCCGGCGTGTCTGGCCTGCAGTGGCCCCCTCCTCACCCAGGGCATCTCGAAGCACCAGCTTAGCGCCCGGTACCATCGTTGCCTCCTTGCTTCACTCAGCCTATCCTAGGATCTATGTCCTCTGCGCTCCTCTCTCAGGACTCAGCTATCTCGGACTCAGTTGTTTCAGGCTTCACCGCGCATGCCGCGGAGGCGATCGAGGCTGCGTGCCCGACCCAGCCACGGCGCGGCGCACCTGCTCCTCCCGTGGCCTGTGTGGCATAACAATCACCTGTCGTCTCTTGATGCATCATAGGACAGCGTGTTGCGCGTGTGCAAGAGGTATGGATGTGCTTTCCGGCATGCTATACTCTGCCGCGCTTGTGCGGTGATGCCACCGCAGCCGCCGGGGGCGGAGAGCGGGCGCAGCGGAGAACGTGCCCACAGCACCGCCTACTCCGCGGTACGCTGTGCATCTCTGATGGGCATTACGTATCGGACATTTTACGCGTACGTAAAAGATCTTATCTTCTATAGCTTCTCAGGTTTTATTTGTTTAATTCTAAAGTTAAGGAGGTCCAGCGCAATGGCAGGCCAGACTGACACCCGGCCCGGCTATGACGACACGCCGTTTCTCCCCGGCCAGCCGTGGCGGGTGCATGACCGCAACCGTCCCCAGCCGCGCGTGGTCACGCCCGGCACCGAGAGCACGCAGGAGCAGCCGGGCCGGCCGCCGTCAGATGCCATCGTTCTGTTCGACGGCTCCAGCCTCGCCGGCTGGGTTCACACCGACGGACGCCCGGCGTCTTGGAAGGTTGAGAATGGCTACATGGAGGTCGTGCCCCGCAGCGGGAATATCCAGACTACGGTGCACTTCGGCGACTGCCAGTTGCATCTCGAATGGATGGCTTCAGCTGAGGTGCGCGGCGAGAGCCAGGGGCGCAGCAACAGCGGCGTGTTCCTGATGGGCCGCTACGAGATCCAGGTGCTTGACTGCTACCAGAACCCGACCTACGCCGATGGCACCACGGCGGCGATCTACGGCCAGTTTCCACCGCTGGTGAACGCCTGCCGCCGGCCGGGCGAATGGCAGACCTACGACCTGGTATGGATCGCCCCGCGCTTCGATGGCGAGCGGCTGCTCTCGCCGGCCTTCCTGACGCTCTTCCACAACGGCGTGCTGGTACACTACCACCGCGCCCTCATCGGCCCGACGGCACACCGGCGCGTGGTCCCGTACACGCCACACCCGCCGATTGGTCCCTTGATGCTGCAGGACCATGGTGATCCGGTGCGCTTCCGCAACATCTGGTACCGGCCCCTGGATGCGGCGGAGCTGGGGCTGCGCTGAGCGTGCGGTACAGCCGGTACAGCCGGCCGGCTGTGCCGCGGCATCCGGGCGTGGCGCTTCCCATTGCTGCGCGTTCGGGGATGCTGGGCGGCGTGCACGCCGCCCAGCGCCCGCCTTGAACAGAAGACACGCGGCAGCCGACCTAATACGGCAGCGGCGTGTCGGGGTGCTCCTGAATGTAGTGGGCGAGGTGCACGCCGAGGTTCTCCTGCAACTGGATGGACAATCCCCCGTCCACAACGAGCGCATGTCCTGTGATGAAGGCGGCCTCATCCGAGCACAGGAAGACGATGGCGTTGGCAATGTCCACGGGACGGCCGCAGCGCCGCAGCGGGTATTGCTGCTCGAAGAAGCGCAGTCCCGCCGGATTGCGGTCCCACATCTGTGCCTGAATGCGTTCGGTGACGATGTGTCCGGGGCAGACCGCGTTCACGCGGATGCCCAGGGGTCCGAAGTCACAGGCCATCTGCCGGGTCATCTGCAGCACGGCAGCCTTCCCTGCTTCGTAGACGAGCGATTTGGGGGCGGCTAAGAAACCGTGCACCGACGAGACATTCACGATGGAGCCGCCCCCCGCGGCCTGCATGGCCGGCACAGCGTACTTGACCCCCAGGAAGATTGCCTTCATCAGCACCGCCAGGGCGCGGTCCCACTGCTCTTCGCTCACCTCGACTGCGCTGCCGTCGCCCCCGCCCAGCGGGTTATAGGCGTTGTTGACCAGAATGGTGAGCTTGCCCCACCGACGCACGGCCTCGTCAACCATGGCCCGCACGTCGTCGTGGCGGCCTACGTCCGCCACGATCACAGCGGCGGTGCCTCCTGCGGCGCGGATCGCGGCCGCGTTACGCTCGGCTGCTTGCTCGTCGATGTCGGCGATGAGGACGCTGGCGCCTTCTTCGGCCAGCCGCCGCGCTGTGGCGCCACCGATGCCCCATGCCCCCCCAGTGACAATTGCTACCTGTCCGGCTAGTCGCTGCATCGGAGCCTCCCTCCACGATCAAGGTGCTTCTCTCGCAGGCTGTGTGCACTCTTTCGCGATACGCCCGTAGCGTAGCATGTTCCGGTGTGGCTGGGCTTCCTGCTACACTAGGGCGAACCCTACCGCACACCTACTGCACAGAGGATACACTACCATGCCGGACCGCGTCCGTATTGGGGTCATCGGTACCGGCGGGATCGTCCGGGCCGTACACATCCCGCAGCTGCAAAGTCATGGCAAAGCCGAGATCGTTTGGTGCGCTGATATCAACCTCCAGGCCGCCCAGGAAACTGCCGGGCGCTTTGGCATCCCCATCGCCGGCACAGACTATCGCCGCTTGCTGGCCGAGCATCCAGTCGATGCCGTCACGATCGGTACCCCGCACAATGCCCATTACGAGGCTGCCATGGCTGCCCTCGAAGCGGGCGTTCATGTCTGCTGCGAGAAGCCTCTGGCCTTCAACCTGCGCCAGGCTGAGGAGATGGCCGCCGCGGCCAGGCAGCGCGGGGTAATTACCTTCGTCTGCTTCTCCTACTGGTTCGTGCCGGCCGCCCGGCTTTTGAAGGAGCTGATCGACGCCGGGGAGCTCGGTGAGATCTTGCACGTGACCGGCTACTACGCCCAGAGCTATGCGCTGGGGCCGGCGCCGCTGACCTGGCGCTTCCAGAAAGCGATCGCCGGCAGCGGGGCGCTGGGTGATCTCTGCTCGCATATCATCTCGCTGACGTACTGGTGGGCCGGGCCGATCGCCCGCCTGGTCGCCCAGCTCAAGACCTTCGTCCCGCAGCGGCCGCTGCCGGGCAATCCGACGGAAATGGGAACGGTCGACGTCGACGACGATGTCCAGTTGATCGGCGAGCTGGCCGGGGGTGGGCTGGTCAGCCTGGCAGCGTCGCGCACGTACGTCGGACGGAGCAACTACCAGCGCATCGAGGTGAGCGGCCGCGCCGGCGCCGCGGTCTACGACAACAGCACACCCGACCAGCTCCTGGTGTGCGTGGGCAAAGCCTGGCGAGAGCGACAGGCCTGGGCCGCGCTGCCGGTGGGCCGGCAGCACCGCCTGACCCAGATGCATGTTTTCCTCGACGGCATCCTCCAGGGCAAAGCCCCTGAAGAGGTACAGCCCAATTTCGCCGTCGGGCTGGCCGTGCAGCGCGTGCTTGATGCGGCCGAGCGCTCGGCTGCCGGCGGGCACTGGGTGGACGTCAGCCATCCGTAACGCGCGGCACAAATCGGCCCGGCACCCGGAAGGGCAAAAGCCTCCCTCGGGGGTGCCGGGTATGCGCTCGCTACTTCGGGTTTGTCTCACGAATAATGTTGAGTGCCAGCGGGACGATCTGCTCTACCGCCTGCTTGGCGGTCGTCTCGCCACGGAACAGCTTCTGCTGCTCCGGGTTGATCGCATCGCTCCAGATCCTGGCGTACTCCACCAGGGCGTGTGAGGGCGTGATGCGGGAAATCGGCACCGCGTCCACCACTACCCGCAGGTCGGAGTCCGTGAGCCCGGTCTTCTCCTTCTGGAGCCGCATCCATTCGCTTGACAGCGATTTGCGTGCCGGAAGAGCGCCAAGCTGGAGTGGCTTCAGCCGTTGCATCTCCGGGCTTTCCATGTGCTTGAGCAGCAACCAGGCTGCCTCCAGGTTCTGCTGGCCTTTCATGATCACCCACTGGTCGGCGAAGAACCAGTTCAGGCGCGGCAGGCTGGGTGGGGCCGGCATAGCTGCCACACCCCACTGGAAGCCGCGGATCTGCGCGCCGGTCGGAAAGAAGCCATTCGTGGTGGACATCATGCCCACCCTGCCGGTGAGGAAGATGTTCGGCAGGGTGCCGCGCAGTTCGCTGGCCTCCTGAGCGGTGGGCTGCACGTGGTACCTGTAGATCAGGTCTGCCAGGAACTGGAGCGCATCAATGACGGCCTGCTGGTTGGCCGGGAAGCGGCGCGGATCGGGATAGCCCGTCTCGTACGCCTTCTCATCGAACCAGTCGCCGCCAAAGATCTGTTCGGCGAAGCGCCCGGTGTTCATCACTGCGCCGAACTGGATGGTGCGGTCAGCCTCACGTTTTGTCAGCGCTTGGGCGGCCTGTAAGAAGCGCTCCCAGTTCCAGCTCCGGTCTTGCCAGTTCTGGCTGGGATAGGGCACGCGGTCTGTGTCAAAGAGGGTTTTGTTGAAAACCAGGATCTGCGGCCAGACATCGATGGGCAGGCAGTTATACTTGCCGTTCCACTTGCAGAATTCCAGCGGCCCGGTATAGAAGTCGCTGAGGTCGAATTTGTCTCGGTTGATCAGCGCGTCGAGCTCCTGGGTCAGGCCGCGTGCGGCGTAGAACCGGTACCCCCGGTTGGCTGCAGGAAACCACAGCGCCGGCGGCGTCCCCGCCGCGATAAGGGCATCGGTCTTGTCGTCATACGGGGCATCACCGGTGCCGATGACTCGCTCGACCTTGATCGTGGGATATTTCGCCTCAAACTGGCGGAAGATCTCCTCAAGGATATCAAGCTCTTGCTGGTTCGGGCGCAGCATGGCGATCAATTTCGCCTCGCCTGGTCCTTTAGGCAGCTCGCCCGGCCGGCTGCCTCCAGGGCGGCATGCGACATGGACGCCGGCGACGCTTATACCGGCGAGGTAAGACAGCGCGCTCCGCCGGCTCAGAGGAGTACGCATGTGTCCTTCCTCCTGCTGTGCGTATCTTCCTGCAACACCTACCTTCCCGGCGACGCTTGCTCGCCGAGCAGGAAGGTCTTCAGGTCAGTCTGTTGTCCCGACCAGGCATTATACGCCTGGGCATCGGGAACTGCGAGCACTCGAGGGAATACGCCGGCTCTGATCAAACAGAAGTACGGGTGCGGGGCGGCCCTCGAGGGGGACCGCCTGGACGGATAGCCTCCGCCTACTCGATGCCGTGCTGCTGCCGCCACTCCAGAATGCGGCGTGCCACCGTGATCACCGGAGCAACCCATAGCCGGTCGCGGGAGCGGGCCAGGAAGGCGCACACCTCGCGCAGGTCGACGTCGGCTACCGAGAGATGGCCCTGGTGAATGCCGTGGAAGGTGAGGATCGCCCAGCGGCCCTGTGCGGCCGCACGTTCAGCCAAGCCCACCATCTCGGCGCCCCACATCCGCTCTACAGGCCAGGACCACAGGTAGTGCAGATCGCAGGTAAGCGGGTGATTGGCCACCTCGCCCTTGCCTCGTGCGGCGATGAAGTGTCGCGCAATCACCGGCACATAGCTCTGCTGCTTCGGTCCGGCGCCGACGTGACACTGGTAGCAGGGATAGCAGAAGGTGCGCTCCTGTTGTTCGGGGATCGCTGCACGCAGCCGGCGCTCGGCCTCTAAGACGTCGCGCTCGATATCCTCGAGAGTCAGGTCCTCCAGCCCGCGGCCATCCCGCACGTCGCGGAAGGCGCGCGAGCACGGATGGGTCAGCGAGTGGTTGCCGATCTCGTGCCCGGCGCGGGCGGCCTCTCGCCAGGGTGCCAGACGCTCTATCCAGTCGTCGCCGCGAGGATTAATGTAGAACGTTGCCTGCAGCCCGAACTCGTTGAGCATCGGAATAGCGATCTCGAGCTGTGAGCGGACACCGTCGTCGAAGGTGAGCGAGACCGCCCCGGCACAGCCGTCCGGCCAGGGGGAGGGAAGATCACGCATGGTGACCGGAGCCGGCATCGGCACGTCCTCCTCAGAGCCTCATCGCGCCCTGCCCGTCAGGCGCCTGCTTTCCAGCCCCCATATGCATGGAGCGCTGCATTCAGCGAAAGTTCAGGCTATCACATAGCACGCTACGTGCTCCTGTGCAAGGGAGCACCGGCGTCAGGGCGAGAGCGACATGCACTGCTGGGAGGTAGCTTCGAGCGATCGCCGTCGCTGGGGTGGAACCGGCACGCCCCACTGCACCACCGCCGCGCCCCAAGAGAGCCCGGCGCCGAAGCCGACAAAGACGAGATGGTCTGACGGGTGAATCCGGCCCTGCTCCAAGGCTTCGCACAGGGCAATGGGGATCGAGGCCGAGGAGGTGTTGCCATAGCGATCGACGTTCACAAAGACCTTCTCCGGAGGCAAGTCGAGGCTGCGCGCCGCGGACTGGATGATGCGGATATTTGCCTGGTGGGGGATGAACAGGTCGATGTCCTCTAAGGAGAGGCCGGCCCGCGCGATGGCCTCGCGGGCGGCGCGGCTCATCACGTTCACGGCGAAGCGGTAGACCTCGCGGCCGTCCATCCTGATGTAGTGCTGCCGCGCGGCGACGGTGTCCGGCGACGCCGGCAGGCGGCTCCCCCCAGCCGGCACACAGAGCAGGTGTGCGCCGCTGCCGTCGGAGCCCAGTACCGTAGAGAGGACGCCGGCCTCACCGTCGGTCGCCTGCAGCACCACGGCTCCGGCGCCATCGCCGAAGAGCACGCACGTACTGCGATCGGTCCAGTCGATGATGCGCGACATCGTCTCCGCGCCGATGAGCAGGATGGTGCGGTGGTTCCCGCTGGCGATCATGTCGCCGGCCACGGCGAAGCCGTAGGCAAAACCTGAGCACGCTGCATTCAGATCGAAGGCGCCGGCGTTGGTGGCGCCGATGGCATGCTGTACCAGGCTGGCGACGGAGGGGAAGGCACCGTAATCAGGCGTAGAGGTAGCCACGATGACCATATCGATGCGCGCCGGGTTAATATCGGCGACCTCGATAGCCTCCAGGGCAGCGCCCAGCGCGAGGCTAAAGGTGGTTTCACCTGGTCCGGCGATGCGACGCTCGACAATGCCGGTGCGCGTGCGAATCCACTGGTCGGACGTATCGACGAGCCGCTCGAGCTCGAAGTTGGTCATGACCCGTTCCGGAACGCACTTGCCCCACCCGATGATCTGCGCTCGCCTTGCCAAGCCCCTTGCTCCTCCGGGATACTGTGTCAGGGTACGCTGGTACCGTGTGCCTGCGGGATAGGGTGTCGAGCCAGTGGTCGGCGGCCCCAGCGACGTGCACCAAACGCAACCCGCATTGATGTAACACCGCGCCTGCCCTGAAGTGACGCGCGACGGTGTGCCTGTCGAGCAGCGCCGCTGGAGTGCCTGCGGCCAACGTGCTTTGGCGCGCTTGGTACTCCGTGTTTTTGTGGCCTATAATCCGCGCCGGGGGTGGTCTGCAGCAGCACTTGCTGCCGTACACAGGAGTATACAGACAGCATGTGGCGCGGCCGGACGGTATCCGTCATCTTTCCTACATACAACGAGAAAGACTCCATTCGCGCGGCGATCCAGGAGTTCTTTGCCACCGGCGTGGTCGATGAGATTGTGGTGGTGAATAACAACGCCGTGCCGGGCACGTCCGAGGAAGTGGCCGGCACGGGCGCGCGGGAGGTCCACGAGCCGCGCCAAGGCTATGGCTATGCCATCCAGCGCGGCTTTCGTGAAGCCACCGGTGATCTCATCATCGTTGCGGAGCCCGATGGCACCTTCGTGGGCCGCGATGTGCTCAAGCTGCTGGTGTATTCCGACGATTTCGACGTCGTGTACGGGACGCGCACCACCTGGGAGCTCATCTGGGAAGGGGCCAACATGGGCATGTTCCTGCGCTGGGGCAACTGGGCGGTGGCGAAGCTGATCGAGGTGCTCTTCAACACCACCAGCCTCTCCGATGTCGGATGTACCATGCGCCTGATCGATCGCCGCGCCCTCGAGCGCATCCAGCCGTACTTCACGGTCGGTGGCAGTCACTTTGGCCCTGAGATGATGCTGCTCTCGCTGCTTCATGGGCTGCGGATCGTCCAGATCCCGGTCAACTATCGGCGCCGCGTCGGCCAGTCGATGGTCACCGGTGACTTCTGGAAGGCGGTGCGGCTGGGCCTGCGCATGATCCTGCTGGTGCTGGAGTACCGCCTGCGCAGCCTGTGGAGCCGTGACCCGCGCTTCGGACGCGGCCTACCGCCGGAGGTGCGGCGGCGCAGGCGTCCAACCGGCGATCCCATTCAGGAGAAGCTGACCTTATGACGCTGCTCCGCGTGGCCCTGGAGCAGCTTGCCTGCCCCGATTGCCGGAGCCCGCTCCAGTACGACCAGGACAAGGAAGCATCACTGCGCTGCCGGGGCTGCCGTCGCTGTTTTGCCATCCACGAGGGGATCCCGCACCTGTTCGCCCGGCACCCTGGGGGAATGCTCGTGGAGCGGACGCGCGAGCTCTACGATAGCATCGCCGAGGAGTACGACGAGCAGAGCATCCCGATCCATGTCGCCGCGCACTACCTGCGCAAGCGCGTGGCGTTTGTGCAGGCGCTCATGCCGCGCGGACGCCTGCTGGATGTCGGCTGTGGCACGGGGCGCCTGGCCGGACGGCTGGCCGCCTGTGGCTACAGCGTCACTGGGGTCGATATCTCCCACGGCATGTTGCGCCGTATGGCCCGCCTTACCCCGGCGGCGCCGGTAGCCGCCTATGGGTTTGCGCTTCCCTTCCCGGATGGGACGTTCGATGGCGCGCTCACCGTAGCGACGCTGCACCACATTGCCGACCCCCAGCAGGTCGCCCGCACGATCCAGGAGATGGTGCGCGTCGTGCGCTCCGGAGGTGTGGTGCTTATCTGGGACCATAACCCTTCCAACCCATACTGGCCGCTGTTGATGCGCCGGGTCATCCAGGACATCGGCATCGAGCGGCTGGTCCCGCTCGGCGAGATCATCGCGGCGCTGCGACCGCTGCCGGTGCGCGAACTGCGGGTGTGGCGGCTGGGCTTCGTGCCCGACTTCACGCCCCCACCGCTGGTTGGCCTGGCGGCGGCGCTGGAGCGTATCCTGGAGGCGTTGCCGCTGGTGCGGCGCGTGGCGGCGCACAACGTGGTCGCCGCGGTGAAGGTATAGGGGCGGCAGTCATGGGCGGATGGTATGCTCCGGTTCATTCCCAGTCACGGGAGGCGCGGCGCGGGCCGCTCTCTCTGCTGCTGGGCCTTGTCCTGCTCATAGCGCTGCTCACGGCGACGGCCTTGGTCTCCCTCTGGGTAGCCGGTGCGCCGGAACACCCGCTGCACGATATCACGCATTACAAATACTGGGTGAAGCTCGTTGCCGAGCGCGGGATTGCTGGGGGCTACTCCGGGGAATGGCCTCATACCTACGTTATCTATCCTCCGGCGATGCTGTACGTTTACAAGCTCATCGGCATGCTGCAGCAATGGTGGCCCACCGAACCGCCTGCCCTGAGCGCGCTGATGAGCATGGACCCCTTTGGTTGGGCTGTGTGGGGGCGGCCTCCCTGGGAGAGCTTTCTGATCAAGGTGCCGAATATCGCCGCGCACCTGGCCCTGGCGGTGCTGATTTACGCGCTGCTCTGGCGCTGGCACGGTCTGGCAGCCGCCGTTGTCGGTGCGACCTCCTACGCGCTCAACCCGGCGCTGCTTCTGGACGCGGTCTACTGGGCGCAACCGGACCCGTTCTACTCCTTCTTCCTCGTGGCCGCATTCGCCGGGCTGGCCGGGCGTCTTCCGGAGATCGCATGGGCGGGGATGGCTCTGGCGGCTATGGCGAAGCCACAGGCCTGGATCTACCTGCCGCTGCTGGCCTGGCTCTCGCTGCCGCGCCTTGGTCTGGGCGGCACGCTGCGCGGCATCACTGCGGCGGCGCTGGCGGTGGTGGCGATCTCCTGGCCGTTCGTGCGGGAAGGACGCGTCCACGAAGAGGTTGGCCTGGTGCGGGCTATCGCCAACGTCATGCCGGTGGTCTCTGCGAACAGTCACAACCTATGGTGGCTGCTGTTGCTCTACCGGCCGAGCCCATCCGGGGATGAGGCCCAGGCCATCGGACGCTCGGAGGTCGTATGGTGGCTGCGCCAGCCACCGGCCCCGCTCGAGCTCAAGGACTCTGTGCCGGCAGTGCCTCCGCTAACGTTCCGCGATGTGGCACTGCTCTTGATCGGCGCGGCGCTGGTGGCGGTATCGCTGCGCCTGGCATGCGGGTACACACCGGCCCGACTCTGCTCCGGCGCCGGCCTGCTTGGCTTTTCGTTTGTCATGGGGGTGACCGGAGCGCATGAGAATCACCTCTACGGGGTCCTGCCGCTCCTGGCGCTGGCCTGGCCGACGAGCTGGCCGCTGGCGCTGGTCTACGTTGTGCTGAGCTTTACCTTCTGGAACAACTTGGCACTGCACGATTATCTGCTGGGCGACCGGTATGCTGCGCTGCTGGGAGGCCCGGCAGGCGTCGATGCGCGTACGGTAACGTGGTGGAATGCCTGGCTGAACGTTGCGGCGCTGGTGCTCTGGGTGTGGGCGTTTTTCCTCGAGCAGCTGCCCCGCCATGCGCCGCGGCTAGTCCCGGCGTTCCGTCTACCGCGCCGCCTGCTGTGGCTCGGCGCTGCCGGGAGCTGGCTCGGTGCAGGGGCAGCGATCAGCGCTCTCGTCTTGCTGTTGGATAGAGAAGTAGTGACGCAGGTCTCCCGCTTCCTTCTACTGCTCGCTGCGGCACTGGGCATCGTCGCGCTGGAGCTGTCGCTCTTTCTCTGGCTCACGCGCGACCGTGCCGAGAGTGCGCGCAGGATGCCCCTGGCAGAGCGGACCGGCCTGTAGCCGTCGATGCGGCGCAGGAGCCTGTTGAGTGGGTACCATGGCTCACCTGTGGCGGCGCTGGGGCCGCCTGCGCATCAAGCTCCTGGGGCTTGCCCTGGCGGCCGCGCTCCCGTCTCTCCTGCTGCTCATCCTCAGCAGCGTGCGCGCGATCGAGCGCCAGCGGGAGGATGTAGCGATTGAGGCACAGCGCACCGCGGTGGCGGCCGCGCAGCAGGTCGCTATCATTGCCGATGATATGGAGCGCCTGCTCACCACGCTCGCACTGATGCAAACCGTCCGTACCGGCACGCCCGAGCAGCGCGATGAGCTCTTTGCGGCGCTGGCTCGTATCTTTCCTCAGGTGAACGCAATCTTCTTCCTCGACGAGCGCGGCCGCGAGCAGGGCATCTCGACTCATCAGCCGGGCAGCCCGCGCTTGGACGCTAGCCAGCGCGCATACGTCCAGGAGGCGCTGGCGAGCGGGCGGTTCACGCTCAGCCGCGAGCCACTCACTGCCCAGTCAACCGGGCGGCCAGTGGTGCCCATGGTTGCGCCGGTGCGTGACACTGACGGCAGGCTGATCGGCCTTGTCGGGGTGGGGCTGGCCTTGAGCGGGCTTCAAGATGCCTGGGCCGGCCTGCAGTTGCCCCCTGGAACGGTGGTCGCGCTGGTCCAGCGTGAGACCGGCGTTATCCTGGCGCGCAGTGTCGAGCCAGAGCGGCACATCGGGGAAAGGATCGCCGAAGACGGAGTGCGCCGCATCCAGGCAACCGACAGGGGAGTGTACGCCATCCACCACGCCGCGTTCGGGGAGGGCGCGGACCGGCTGGTGGGCTTCGCCGCTGTGCCGGGGCGGCCCTGGGTGGTTACCGTGGCGATCCCCTTGGAGGTTGCCGAAGCGCCATGGCGGCGCGAGCTCGTGCTGCATCTGTTGCTCGGGGTCTTTGCCGTCGCTGCCGCGCTGCTGCTGGCACTCCGGCTCAGCCGGGCCGTGGCAGGGCCGGTGCAGGCACTCGTCGAAGGTACCGCTGCCCTGGCCCGCGGTGACCTCTCACACCGCGTCCGGCTGCGTACCGGAGATGAGCTGGAGGAGCTGGCGGCCGGCTTCAACACCATGGCACACCAGCTCGAAGAAGCGATCCGGGAGCAGCAGGCGCGCATCGACGCTGCAACTGCGGAGCTGCGCGCTGCGCTGCAGGTGCGCGATGCCTTTCTCTCCATCGCCAGCCACGAGTTTCGGACACCGATCACGACCATCCTGGGCTACTCGCAGCACCTGGCGCTCCTGCTCGCAGAGGGCCGTCCTCTTCCCCCTGAGCGGCTGCGCCAGGCCCTGCAGAGCATCACCCGCCAGAGCCAGCGCCTGCGCCGCATGGTCGATGAGCTCCTCGACGTTGCGCGACTACGCGCCGGACAGCTTCCCCTCGTGCTGGAGCACACCGATCTTGCTGCGCTGGTGCAGCGCGTGATCGAGGAATTTCAGGCTACGCTCGATGAGCGGCACACCATCAGCCTGCGCGTACCGCCGGAGCCGGTGCTGGGCTACTGGGACGCCGGCAGGCTGGAAGAGGTGCTGGTGAACCTCCTGGAGAATGCAGTGAAGTACAGCCCGCAGGGCGGTGAGGTGCGTGTCGAGTTCACCCGGCAGGGCGAGCGCGTCTACCTGCGCGTGCACGACCAGGGCATCGGCATCCCTCCAGACCAGCTCGAGCGCCTCTTCGAGCTGTTTCATCGGGCGCCGAACACGGCCGGCGGGCGCACGCCGGGCCTGGGGGTAGGGCTCGCCATCGTCCGGGACGTGGTGGAGCGCCATGGCGGGCGGGTATGGGCGGAGAGCCCCGGCGAAGGACACGGCGCCACGTTCACGATCGAGCTCCCGCTCGACAGTCGTCCAGGCGAGCCAGAAAACGCGGTGAGCCGGGGCGCTCCTCTCCCGTGAACCGCTGAACGGCCTCTGAACGGCCTCAAGAGCCCGTTACAGGGGTGGTCGCTTGAGGTTGTAGAAGCAACTGCGCCCGGCATACGTTGCCACGCTGCCGAGTTCCTCCTCGATGCGCAGAAGACGGTTGTACTTTGCCGTGCGATCGGTGCGGGCCGGGGCGCCGGCCTTGATCTGGCCGGCGTTCGTGGCGACGGCAATGTCGGCGATCGTTGTGTCCTCGGTCTCGCCGGAGCGGTGTGAGAGGATGGCCGTAAACGAAGCCCGCTTGGCCATCTCTACCGCATCCAGCGTCTCGGAGAGGGTGCCAATCTGGTTGGGCTTCACCAAGATGGAGTTCGCCGCGCCGAGCTTGATGGCGCGCTCCAGCCGCAGGATATTTGTCACCAACAGGTCGTCGCCCACAATCTGCACGCGATCGCCGATGGCACTGCGCAGTTGCACCCAGGCGTCCCAGTCGTCCTCAGCCAACGGGTCCTCTAGCGAGATAATGGGGAACTGTCCAACCAGGTCCTCGTAGAAGCGGATCATCTCAGCAGCGTCCATACGCCGGCCCTCGCGCCGGAGCACGTAGAGCCCGTCCTGGTAGAACTCGCTGGCCGCGGCATCGATCCCCAGGAACACATCTTGTCCAGGGTGGTACCCGGCGCGCTCGATGGCCCGCATGAGGAGTTCGACCGCCTCGCGGTTGGTCGAGAGCGTTGGGGCAAAGCCTCCCTCATCACCTACCGTTGTAGCCAGCCCGCGGTCGTGCAGCACGCCGCGCAGCGCGTGGTAGATCTCTGAGCCCATGCGCAGCGCCTCGGCGAACGACTCCGCGCCGACCGGCAGGATCATGAATTCCTGCAGGTCGGTGGAGTTCTCGGCGTGACGCCCGCCGTTGAGGATATTCATCAGCGGTACCGGCAGCACACGCGCGTTGACGCCGCCGAGATAGCGGAAGAGGGAGATGCCCAGATGGGCTGCCGCGGCATGCGCGACCGCCAGCGAGACGGCCAGGATGGCGTTGGCACCCAGGCGGCTCTTGTTCGGTGTGCCATCCAGGTTGATCAACGAGAGGTCGATGCCGCGCTGGTCCAGCGCATCGGCGCCCTCCAGGTGATTAAAGATGGTCTCATTGACGTGCTCGACCGCACGCAGCACTCCCTTCCCGCCGAACCGCTGGGGATCGCCGTCGCGTAGCTCAACTGCCTCGTGCTTGCCGGTCGAGGCGCCGGATGGCACTGCGGCGGTGCCCACGGCCCCGCCTGAAAGCACCACATCAACTTCAATGGTTGGATTGCCGCGCGAGTCAAGGATCTCTCGCGCAATGATATCTTCAATGAGCGTCATGCTCGTTGCCTCTATCGTAGCCTTCGTAACCCTGGTGACCGCATAGTATGTACGTTGCCTGAAGTCCGGTGATCGATTTCCCATGATGGGCCGGTCGTGGTGAGCCCCTCATGCCGGCGCTGTCGGCATGGCTGCCGGCGTAACGGATCGTGTCCGCCGTGTCCTGCCGAGCGCGCCATACACCGCCGCATTCTAACACGCGGAGACGGGCCGGTTGAAAACGACGCTGGGATTTCAACGCCGGCCGAACTCGCGCTCGAGCTGGGCGTGGCTCAGGTGTACGATCGTGGGGCGGCCGTGCGGACAGGTACGCGAGAAGTCGCAGCGCTCGAGCTGCCGCAGCAGGGCCACCATCTCGTCATGGGTAAGCACGTCGCCGGCCTTGACGGCGGCATGGCAGGCGAGCGACCAGCAGGCGCGCTCGCGCCGCTCAACGTCGGGCACGCGCTCGTCGGCAAGCTGGTCGAGCACCGCGCGCAGGTACTCGACGGCCGCCGCTCCCTGTGCTGCCAGCGCAGCGGGCACCGCGCGCACCAGCCAGCTCGTCGGGCCGAAGGGCTCCAGTGCATAGCCGAGGCGTTCAAACGTCTGCTGCTCACCCTCCAGCCAGGCCGCCTGCGCCGGGCCAAGCTCCAGTGCCACCGGCTGTAAGAGGGCCTGGCTGGCGCCCGGCGCGCCGGGCGCCAGCAGCCGGCGGCGGAACTGCTCATAGAGCACACGTTCGTGCGCCGCATGCTGGTCGATCAGGTACATTCCGTCCGGGCCTTCGGCCACGATGTATGTCCGGCTGATCTGGCCCAGGACGCGGAAGAGGCCCGGCTCTTCCAGGACGCTCTCCGGGGCGAGCGCAGCGGCGCCCGGCTGGGCAGAGCCGCCTGCGCTGCCTGCCGCTGCTGTCCGGCTGGCCGTCCAGACATCCTCGCCAGATACCCGGCGCTCTGGCAGGGTGTCGTAGCGGACGGCGAGGCGCCCCGGCGGCTCCGTCCAGCTACCGCCAGCAGGCATCACGGCCGGGGTGAAGCTGCTGCGCACCAGGGGAATACCGGCGGCTTCGACAACGGCGCGGCGGACCGCGCGCTGCACTGCCGTGAACACCTCATGCTCGCGCAGGAAGCGCACCTCAGCCTTGCTGGGATGGACGTTGACATCGACCTGGTCATACGGCAGGCGGATATCCAGCACGGCGATCGGGTGGCGCCCGGCCGGAATGGCCGTCTGGTAGGCTTCCTCGACCGCTGCGGTGAGCGCGCGGCTCTGGATCCAGCGGCGGTTGACGAAGAAGAACAGGTGCTGCCGGCTGCCACGGTGCAGATCGGGCGGGGACACCACACCGCTCACCTGAATGCCGGCATCATCTTCATCCGGCTGGGGCAGCGGCAGCAGGCGCGCTGCCACCGCAGCGCCGAAGCAGCGCACCAGAGCATCCCGCAGTGAGCCATTCCCCAGCGCGCTGAAGCGCTCCTCGCCCTCGTCGCGCAGCGTGAGACGCACCTCCGGGTATGCCAGCGCCAGTGCGGTGACCAGGTGCAGAATGGCGCGGCTTTCGGCCACAGCGCTCCGCAGGAACTTGCGCCGCGCCGGGACGTTGAAAAACAGGTCACGCACCGTTACCTGCGTGCCTGGGGGAGCAGCGCAGTGGCCGCGCGCCACGATCGTGCCGCCCTCGACGCGCAGGAAGGCGGCGGCCGCACAGTGCCGGGGGCGGGAGACCAGCTCCAGCCGTGACACCGCGGCGATGCTGGCCAGCGCCTCGCCGCGAAAGCCCAGCGTAGCCACGGCCTGCAGATCGTCCGGCGTGCGGAGCTTGCTGGTGGCGTAGCGAGCGATGGCGAGCTCCAGCTCGTCTGGCTCGATCCCGCAGCCGTCATCAGCGACGCGCAGGAGCTCCGCGCCGCCGCCACGCAGCTCGATGCTGATAGTCGTGGCGCCGGCATCGAGGGCGTTCTCGATCAGCTCTTTGGCAGCGGAGAGCGGCCGCTCAATCACCTCGCCGGCCGCGATCTTCGCTGCGAGCTCGGGTGGGAGACGGTGAATGCGCATCGCCTCTGGCTCATTCTAACACATGGCCGGGGCCTGGGATTGACCTGCAGCCGCGCGCGTGCTATAACGGCCGGCGTCATGCGCCTGCGCGGCTTACGTGCTCGCTTCCTGGTGATGCTTGTCGTGGCGCTGGCGGCAGGCATCGTGAGCCTCGGCTCAGAGGCACCCGGCGGTGTTCATGCGCAAGCGCCGCACCAGACCCAGGACGAAGACCAGGTCACCCGCCTGCTTGCGGCGGCACGCCGGCGCGACGAAAAAGCGGCGCAATTGCGCGAGGCGATCCTTGCTGAGCGTGCCGCGGCGCAGCGCTTGCTCGAGGGCGAGCTGCGCTTGCGTGCCGTCGAAGAGCAGCGCAGCCAGGCGGAGCACCTCGTCCGCTCTATCCAGGAGCAGGTGCGCCGGCTCCGCCAATCCCAGACGGACCTGGACCTCGCCTCCAGCGGGATCGATCGCGCCCTGGCTGCGTGGCTGGAGACCGACCTGCGGGCCACTGTCAGCGGCCGTCTCGCTGTAGCAGCGCTGCTACGCTACCGCACCGAGGTCGTGACGCAGCGGCAGCAGATCGCGCTGGCGCTCGAGCATGCGCAGACCCATCTGGAGTTCGCCGAGCGCACCCTCCAGGACACAGAACGCGATCTGCCGGTGCTGCGTCAGCGCAACGATGCGACCGCGCGGGCCGTCGGCGTGGCCCGCGCACGAGCGCTGGCCCTGTGGGATGAGATCCGGAAGCTCCAAGAGGAGGGCGATTCGCTCTACAAGACCGTTGAGACCCTGCGCACGAGTAACGTGCAGCCGACCCCTGTTCCGGAGCGCACCGTCACAATAGCCGTGCCATCGCCGACCCCGACGTTCTGGCCGACCCCGATCCCCCAGCCGGGCAGCGCAGCGGCAGCGGGGCGCGCAACACCGACCCCAACTCCGACACCGACGCCGGTGAGCGCGCCGGATCCCGGCGAGCAGGCGGGCGAAGATGCGGGACAGGAAGCCAGCGCGTTGTTTGAGCGGCAGCGTCGCACGGAGCTGGAAGCCGCGCTCGCCGCGTGGGCGCGCACCACTATGGCTGGCTATACCATTACCAGCGGGTCGCTCAGCTTAGCGGTGCGCTCCGGCCCGGCCGCGACGGGCTCCATGGCAGATGCCGCAGAGCTGGTTGGGATGCTGACCGTCCCGCTGCGCGGCGAGCTGACCACCCTGTTTGGCGAGCCATCGCCTTACCAGAGCTTCCACACCGGCATCGACATCGGCGCGCCGCTCTATACCCCGGTGGTCGCGGCAGCAGACGGCGAGGTCACGTACGCCGGTCTGGCCGTGCCGGACAACCGTGAGGCCGGCTACGGCATGGTCGTGGTCATCCGGCACGGCAACCACGTCATCACGCTGTATGCCCACCTCGACGACCGTGTGCTGGCGACGCCGGTGAAGGTGGGAGACAAGGTGCGTCGGGGACAGATCATCGGGTTTGTCGGCCTGACAGGCCTGACCACCGGCCCGCACCTGCACTTCGAGGTGCGGATCAACGGTCAGCCGGTCGACCCACGGCCCCTGTTACGGGAGCGGCTGCCCTAGTAGCCTCCTCAGCAAGGCCTAGTGCTTACTCCATTCCTGCTCCCGCAGGACCTCCTTGAGCAGCCGCAGGCGCTCAGCCAAGAGCTCGTGGGCGGCTTCGAGGTCGCCCATCTGGATGTCCTGTTTGTACTCTTCCTTGAGTTCCTCGAAGAACAGACGCAGCAGGCGCCGCTCCGTGCGAGTATAGGCAGCCGGCATTGGCGAAAGCACGTGACCCCTCCATCGCGGTCAAGAGTGGAGCGTGAAGGCAGCACCGCCTCCACGCTTGTCTTTCCCATCATACCCGGCGTGCCGGGCACCGTCAAGGGAATAGTGCTAAAAGGGTAACGCTACGCTGCATGGACACAGGACGCAAAAACAGTCCGGCGCAGCGCCGGATGGCTGCACCGGACCGATCAGAAAGGCGACGCACCGCCCCGGCCGAGAGCAGGAACGCACATGTACACCGACCCGGCTAAGGACCCGGGGCCGGGTGGGCGCTCGGTTCCTGCGCATGTGCCGGCCCCGAGGGCGCTTCCCGCTGCCATGCTCGTGCCTGCTCCAGCAGGACGATCACCTGGTCGTCTGACACCTGCGAGAAATCGAGGTAGTGCGCGCCTACGGCGAAAAAGTCCTCAGGCGTGGCCAGGCAGACGACCTCGTCGGCGTCCTGGCGCAGCATCTGAATGGCTTCCGGTGGTCCTACCGGCACGGCCAGCACAAGCCGCGCGGGGCGCATCCGGCGCAGCGCACGCAAGGCAGCACGCACCGTCAGCCCAGTGGCGACCCCATCGTCCACCACCACGACAACCTTCCCTTCCAGGGGAGGCAAGCCCTTGCCACCGCGGTACCGCGCGCGCTGTTCCTGGATCACCGCCTGCTGGCGGCGCAGTTCCGCGGAGATATACTCATCGCCCACGCGCGCCAGCTCCATCGCCTCGCGGTTGAGTTCGACATCCCCGGTCTCAGCGACCGCGCCGATGGCGTATTCCGGTGTCCAGGGCGCGCCCAGCTTGCGGGCAATGAAGACGTCGAGCGGCCAGCCCAGCGCCCGCGCGACCTCAGAGCCGACCACCACCCCGCCTCGCGGCAGCGCCAGCACGATGCCGTCGCGGCCACGCAGATGCTTCAACGCCTCTGCCAGCATCCGGCCTGCACTACGCCGGTCTGGAAACGGTAGCTGCACAGTACTCATATCCTTACATCCCTCGCAGCCGGCGCGGCCGAGCGTGGTGACAATACTATCTCTTTCCATGATACTCTTCCTGCCGCCTGGGCGCCAGCACAGACAGCCGGAATGCCCCTACCCCGTGGCGAAGAGCGGCAGCCGTATCGTGCAACCGCTCTGGACCGAGAGAATGCCGGCCTCAAGGATCTCCTGCACGTCGCGATTCATCTGGGGTGAGCAGGGATCCTCGATCGGCGTATCGTTCAGGATGGCGTTGACGAAGTATTCCGGGCCGTTGCGCCGGCCGGCCGGCAGAGGAGGCGCCTCGATGAGCTCACCGCCTGCAGCAGCGTTCTCCGGCGTGAACAGCCGCAGCTGGCGGCTATTGACCACGGTGATCGCACCTTCGAGGCCGTTAATCACCGGACCGTACGACGGCTCCGGCACCGGGCGGGTCCAGGTGGCCTGGAAGATGCACAGGGCGTCATCGTAAAGCGCCAGCATCACCGCGTTGTCCTCAGCCTTCACCGGCTTTGCCAGCGTGCCGGCCAGCGCCGTCACCATTCGTGGCAGCTTGCGCAGGAACCATGTGGACACGTTGGCGCCATAGCAGCAGTAGTCCAGCAGAACTCCCCCGCCATCCTCCGGGCGGTACCACCAGGTGTTCAGATCGCGCACCGGACCGGCGTGGCCGCCGCGGTAAGTGATTTGGAAGATCCGTCCGATGCGTCCATCATCGCAGAGCGTGCGGGCATGGCGCAGCGCCGCGCTCCAGGCCGAGGGGAAGTTGCACATGAGCTTCACCCCCGCGCGGGCACAGGCCTGGATCATGCGATCGACCTCGATGAGCCGCGCCGCGAACGGCTTCTCGACCATGCAGTGGATGCCGCGCGCCGCGCACTCCAGCACGAAGTCGTCGTGCATGACGTTCGTGGAGCAGATCATCACCGCCTGTGGCTTCTGCTGGTCGAGGAGCTTCCGGTAGTCGGCGAAGAGGAGGTCGTCGCTCAGACCAAGCTGCGTCTTCGCCCGCTGCCGGTTCGCCTCGTCCGGGTCGGCAAAGCCGACGAACTCGGCCTGCTCGCACTGCAGGGCCTGCCGCATCAGGTCAAAGACGTGCATGTGTTTGGCCTCAATAGCTGCAATACGTATCTTTGCCGGCATCATTTCCTCCTTGCTTATCTATGCTTATTATCTATGCTTATCTATATACTTGCTTATCTATATGCTTATTTATTCATAAACGTGCTTCGGGTCTTCGTTTCGGGCGTAGAGCACCGATCGTCGGGCCTGTGCTCCCGAAAAGCCCAGGCTTTTCGGCGCGTTCGAGAACGTTTCCAGCAGTCACAGGCCTTCCCAGCCTTGTACACCGCCGGTCAGATACGCCACGCGCGGATCACGCACGGAAGCTCCAATGAGGGCCATCGGTCCGGCGCCGTGCCGCGGACGCGGCCCATTATAGCGCGCCTGTCCTCAGAGCATGCCAGGTTTCGCTTCTCCAAGGGTTCTCGGGTATGCTCTGGTATGCTCTGGATACACGATATCCGCGCAGCGCGAGCGCCACGCAGCCCGCGCCGCGGTGGCCCTGGGCGCGCCGACACCGCGCCGGAATGCCAGAAAACCAGAGCAAAAGAGGGAATCCATCGCATGACGCCAGAGCTGTCCATACGACGTGCCGGACCAACCACGCTGGAGGTTAACGGCCGGACCGTGGAGCTTAAAGTGCATATGGCCCGACTTACGTCAAGGTTTCCACCGAACTCCCTCGAGGCAGCGGAGGAAGCGTTGCGCACCGGCGCGGGAGTGGTGGAAGTGGACATTGTGGCACTTGCCGACGGCACGTTCCTGGTCACGCACGAGACCCGCCTGGGCCGGGCCATCGCCGGCGATCCGCAGGTCCTGATCGCGCAGCTCACGCGGGCGGAGGCGCGCCGGCTGCGCTTTCGCGACGCCTCGGGAGGGCCGCCATTGCTGGAGGAGCTCGTAGACCTGGCCCTGGCGATCGGCGGGACGACCCGCCTCCATCTCGATCTCAAGGAGTGGCATGCCCTGCCGCCTGCGGCGGTAGCCTACCTCGCCGGCCAGGCAGCCCGGCTCAACGGGCGCGCTGTGGTGGGCAGCGCAGCGGACTGGAACCTGCAGCGGATACATGCTGCTGCACCGCAAGTGACGCTCGGCTACGACCCGCTGTTGCGCCTGGACTACCGCGATAAAGTGCGGCCGGACGCGGTACCGTCCTATCTGGGCCGGCATGGCTATCTCGATGACGATCCGATCGCTCGGGTAGAAGGCTTGAGCGCCGCAGAGTACCTCGAACAGCGTTTTGCCGCCCTCACCTGCCTGGTGCCGCGAGCACGCGAGTTCTATGTCCGCTGGCAGGTTCTGCTGCGCGCGGCCGACCAGGGCTTCGACCTGACCGGCTTCCTGCATGCACGTGGCCTGCGCGTCGATGCATGGACGCTGGACCAGCCTGACGAGCCCGCGCTTGCCGTGGCGCGCCGTCTCCTTGCCCTGGGAGTAGACCAGCTCACCACCAACGCGCCGCTCGCCTTTGCCGAGGCGCTGACGGAGCAAGACGACGCCGGGCGGGGTGAGACGGTCTCCAGATGAGACAGGCGGGAGACGCATAGTCCCGTGTGGTATCAGACGCACTATTAATGATACTAGCGCAATAATAGAACTCAGAGAAGAGAACTTAGAGAAGAATCTCGAGAAGAGTGCAAGGAAGATTTCACTGGATTGGGTAGGGTTGAAGAACAGACTGCGCAGAAGGCAGGAAAGGAACGGAAGCAATGACGGTGCAACGCGAGGCACTGCCGCTGTTAGGCATCACCATGGGCGACCCGGCCGGGATCGGTCCGGAGGTAACGTTGAAGGCGCTGGCTGAGCGCGAGGTGCAGGAGTGTTGCCGGCCCCTTGTGATCGGCTCGGCGAGCGTGCTGGAGCGCGATCTGGGTTGGCTGAAGCTCCCCCTGCGTATCGCGGCGCGGGAGCGCGTGGCTGAGGCAGAGTTCGCGCCGGGCACGGTGGAGGTGCTCGATCTCAAGAACATCGCCCCCGAGGACTTTGAGGTCGGCAAGCTCTCGGCCGCGGCCGGTCGGGCTGCGATGGAGTACGTGCTCAAAGCGTTTGAACTCACGCAGGCCGGCGCGATCGACGCCATCGTCACGGCTCCCATCAACAAAGAGGCCACGGCGCTGGCAGGCTACAAAGATATGGGCCACATGGAGCTGTTCGCGCGGCTTACCGGCACGACCGAGCAAGCGACCATGCTCGCTACTGGCAACCTGCGGGTCGTGCACATGACCACGCACTACTCGCTGCGCGAGGCCATCGAGAAGGTCACCAAGGAACGGGTCTTGCAACGCATCCGGCTGACCGATCGCACCTTCAAGAGCTGGGGGTGGGACCGGCCGCGCATCGGCGTGGCGGCGCTCAATCCCCATGCCGGCGAAGGCGGGCTGCTGGGCACCGAGGAGATCGAGCACATCGCGCCGGCCGTGCGCGAGGCGCAGGCCGAAGGGATCGACGTGAGTGGTCCCTGGCCGGCAGACTCGATCTTCAATCGGGCGATCCGGGGCACGTTCGACGTGGTCATCGCCATGTACCACGACCAGGGCCACATCCCGGTGAAGGTGCACGGCTTCGAGCGCAGCATCAGCGTGGCGCTGGGTCTGCCGTTCATCCGCACCTCAGTGGATCACGGCACAGCCTTTGACATTGCCGGCAAAGGCATCGCCAACCACGAGAGCATGGTAGAGGCAATCAAGCAGGCCGCGCTGCTGGTCCGCTCGGCCCAGCGGGTGAAAGCATAAGCCACTCGGACGCCGGGCAGACGCGGGCGGGAAGGCCGCCGCGGGGGCATGTGCCCGGCGCACGATGCCTCATTGCACCCGCACCGCCGTCACGATCAGGCGGTGGGTGTAGACGCCGTCGGGCACGCAGGTAATGAGCGTGACCTGCTCGCGGTCGGTCGGGTCCATCACGCTGACCTCCTGCGGAAGCACGACGCGCGTTGATTCGACGCGGTACAGGTAGGGCTGCGCGGCCGTGAGCAGGATCACGCCGTGGCCTGGTTGCAGCTCAGGCAGCCGCTTAAACACAGCCCCTTCGTTGATGCTGCTGATGTGGCCGGAGAGGACGATGTTGCCCCCCTCGCCGGGGTTTGCGCTGCCGGCGTGGTGTCCGACGGCGAAGGCTGCCGTCTCCCACTCCAGCTCGCCACGGGCATTCGTGCGCACGTTTAAAGCAACGACCTTTGCGTCGACCCCAATTGTGGGGATGATAATGCGTTCCGGCGGCAGGCGGCGCACTGCCGGAAGCCCGCCCGGCCTCGGCAGGGGGACGACGCGCGCAGCCTGCCGCACCGCCTCATCGCCTGGGGCAGACGCGGGTGCGGTACCGGCGGGCTGGGCCGTCGCCGTCGCGCCTGGTGCCGGGCCTGCCTCGATCGCGTCCGGCACTCGCGCCGGAAGTTGCACCGGCCTCTCCCGGCGAATACGGATCGTACACGCGGCGATGGCCATCGCCGCGACTGCCTGCACGGGAGTGAGCAGCACGCGCCGCCGCGTGGGCGGCGCGTACAGTGCCGGCCTGTTGTGCCGGGGCAGTCCCTGCTCCTGCATCTGTTATCCCCCCTATTGACAGCAGGTCACGGTGTTTAGCCGGTCTGGTCCAGGCACAGGCTGCCGGGCGCCGGCGCGGCCGCGGCGCGGTATGCGTGGAGGGCGCGCCGGCCACCGCGTAGCGCCTTGAGTTCGTCCAGCGTGTGGGTGCGGACCTGCTCTAGGCGCCGGCGCGTGATACCGTCCAGCTCCTGGGCCTCACGCAACAGCGCGAGGCACTGCTCCCGGACGGCAGCGCTTGGAAAGCCGGCCTGAGCGAGGGCGGCCAGGAGCTTTGCTCGCTCCTCTAGCAGAGCCACGACCTGTGACTCCTCGCCGTCTACGGCTTCCTGCACTGCCCGCGTCGTGGAGAGGATAGCCCGGCAGAGCCGGAGCGCATCCGGCGAGGTTTCCGCAACCTCATGGGCATACCGGCAGAGCTGCGGGGCGTGGCTTATCGTGGCATCACCGGACATCCTGGCCTGCGCCATCGGTGTTCCGCGCTCCTGTATTCAGCGCCGCACGGCCGCGGCAAGCTCACGGATCGCGGTCTCCGCGGCCTGCGCCTGGGAGGCCAGGGCGACGGCCTGCTGCCACGCGTCGCACAGTGCTCGGAGATGAGCTAATACCTCGTCGAGCGGCTCGACAGATTTGCGGACGTTCGCCTCCACGAGGCGGCGGTGCATGTACTCGTAGATGCATGCCAGCCGTTCGGCGATCTCGCCCTGTTCGAAATCAAGGGTGCTCAGCAGCTCAGTAACGATGTCCTGGGCGCGCAGGAGGTTCTCATGGGCGGCCTGGTGATCCCCTGTCATCAGCGCCTGGCGCGCTCGGTTGCTGAACGTGATCGCGCCCTGGTAGAGCATGACCACCAGGTGGCCGGGCGAAGCCGTCTGCGCCTGCACTGCGCGATACTGCTGGTACGCCTGCCGGTAGGCTGTGCTGAGCATCCTGCCTCCTCATCCGTCCCGGCGCCACAGAGCCAGTCCGGTACTGGGTTTATGGTGCTGTGCTGCCGCCTTGTCGGCGGAGCACTCCATGAGAGATTATCGGCAGACGTGGCGAGGCATTGAGGGCGGAAACGGCGAGGGCTCCGGCTGCTGAGGCCCGGCCGTCGGCCTCGGGCATCACGCACACCGAACAGTGCTGGGAGGGGAAGCGGGCACAGCGCGGCACGCCCTTGGCCCGCTGTGCTGCGCTTACGGCGTGATCAGGGTGAAGGTGACGCGCTCCGCCTGGGCAATGGCCCGGGGGTCGGTGCACTCGCGGCAGAGCGGCAGCACAGCGCCGACAATCAACCGGTCGAGCGGGATGCCGAACTTGATGATATAGTCCTGCACCGCGCGGGCCCGCTCCAGGGCGAGGGCGGCCACCTGCTGCTCGGTCAGGCCGCGGCTGGCCGGCCAAGCCGCCGAGCCCTCGATCTTCAAGTACGTGCCCACCGTGTTGCGTAGGACCGGAACCACGTATTCCTGGATGTCCGCCTGCGCCGCGGGGCTCAACCGCGCGCTGCCCTCTTCAAAGACCACCTGCTGTACACCCAGCACGACCACGGTAGTGGCGCGGCCAAGCTGGGCCTCGGTCAGTTTGGGCACCTCGGCTCGAGCGGTAAGATGAAACGTCGGATTAATCGGCGGGCGCGTGGTCAGCAAGCTGCTCTGTTGCGCAGAGCGGCGCACGAACGACGGCTCAAACATCGCCGGCACCTCATCTTCACGGAGGATACGCACCGGCATACGGCCGCCGCTGGCCCACACGCTCTGCGCGTCGCGAAAGCGGCCATACAAGAGCGGCAGGTTCTGGTCGGAGAAGACGTTCTGATTATCAGCCAGCGTTGCCTGAGCGAACTCGCTCAGCGCTGCCTTCAGGTCCTCGCTGCTTGCGACGCCGGTATACTTGCTGCTCCAGCGTGCAATCGAGGCGGCAGCCCGATCGGGCTGTTCGATGACCATCTTGTTCGCCTCGAACCAGGCATCATGGAACGCCTGCACCGCCTCGCGCTTGGTCTCCAGGGCGCGCTTCCCCGTCACAATGACGTCCAGCGTCACGCGGAATTGCTCCGAGGTCATCAGCACCTTGGCGTCGGGTCGGCGCATCGCCTGCTCCAGGTCCTCGCTGGTCCAGCCGATGACCCCGTGCGCCTCGCGGGCAAGAAACCGCCGCACCGCCTGGTTCAGATTCTCGTGGCCGAACCTGATCACGCGTTCCGGGGGAATGCCGGCCACGCGCAGCATGTAATACAGCAGGAACTCCGACACACTGCTGTCGGAATAGGCAAAGGCCTTGCCCTCCAGGTCGTTAAAGGTGCGCACCGTACTGGCCTCGACCACGGCCTTGTCGGCGCCGGCGGACTCGCCGATAATCGCCGTAATCTTGCCCATGTCCGGGTGGCCGTACAGGGCAAAGGTATCCATCGTCGTCAGCATGACATCGAATCCGCCGTTCTGCAGCAGCTCCGCGCGGCGCCATTCGGCGAAACGGTTCTTATCCTCGATATCAAACGGGATAAAGCGCACCCCCAGGCCGCGTTTCTCCGCCAGCTTTTCCTGATAGAGCAGGACCACCGGGGCGTAGGGCGGGAATTCCTTATCAAAGGCCACGGTGACATAGCCCAGGCGGAACGTCCCCTGGGACTCCGGCACCGGCACCTCCGAGCGGATGCCGCCGTCCGGCATTGGGGTGGTGCGGCCGCCCGGCCCCGCTTGCGGAGTGGATGGGACAACGTCCTGACCGCCGGGCTGGGGTGTGGCCGGCCGGGGCAGCAGCTCCGCAAAGCCGCGCGGCCAGCGCAGCTGCGGCGGCGGGACGAGCCCCAGAGCGATCGCGCCGCCGTAGACAAAGAGCCCCAGGATCAGCAGCGCAACCAGGACATTTCCCCACTTAATACGCCCGTTCATTGGGCATCTCCGTTCCTGGGCCGTCGGGCCGGCGCTCTGAAAGGCACCGCCTGCACAGCCAGACGGCACGAGCATAGACGGCGTCGGGTAGCGCCGACCCCTCTGGAGGAGAGCATCGAGCAGCACCACCTCGCGGGGTGCGGCAGACCGCCGGGCGCCTACGAGCGCGGCTGCTCCTCCGGCGTTGTCGTCGTAGCCTCGGAGGCCGCAGCCGTTGTGCTCTGGGATGTGCCGGCCGGGGCCGCCGTCGTATCCAGGGTGCTGGGCGTGTAGCCGACCTCAGCGAAGAGCTCGTGCAAGTTCGCCCGTCCCTTGGCGCTGATCTTCTGTTGCTCAGCCAGGCGTTGCTCGCGCTGGCGGGCCAGCAAGCGATCGGTCAGTTCACGGCGGGCCTCCAGCTTGGCCTCGCGCTTGCGCAGCGAGCTACTGATCTGTTCGCGCATATTGTCGCGGTCTTCCGGGATCATGGAAGCCAGCTTCTCGCGCATCTCCAGCGAGCGCTCACGCAACTGGGCCATACCGGCGCGGCGGGCCAGCCGGGCGTCCTCACGGGCGAGCCGGCGCAGCTCAGCCACGCCCTCTTCGACGATTGCAAACGCCTCCTCCTTGTCACGTAGCGCCGCTTCTTTTTCTTGCTGCAGCATAGCCAGGTGTTCTTCGGCCTCGGCCAGCTCTTCGGCGAGCTGTGCAGCGCGGGCGAGCTCCCGCTGCTCAGTCGCGACATCGCCGCGAGCCTTGGCTGCGTTGGCGCGGGCGACCGCCTCGCGGGCCTGAGCGCGCAGGTCCTCGACCTCGACGATCGCCTCGCCGATATCCATGGTCAGCTCCGCCGCGTAGGCGCCGATATCTACTGCCAGCATGCGCTGGCGCTTGAGGTCCTCGGCGCGCCGCTGGCGGTCGTATTTCAGGCGGCGCTCGATGCTGAACCGCTCGTCGGTGCGCTCGACGAAGATGTTGGTCAATAACCCCAGCCATTCACCGATCTTGCGCAACAGAAACATGCCCGCCCTCCTGTCTCAACGCTGGTGGTGGCCCCGGTGCCGGGCACGCCCCGGCGCATGCATCCTGCGACCCATCACTGCGCCGGCACTACCCATCTTCTGCGGTAGAGTGTACAAGGCCCGGCGTGCGAATGCCAGACGGTAGACCGACGGCTCTAAGACAGCGCGGTGACAGTTGGGCGCTCCGGCCGGGGAGGCGGGCCTCAGCGTGCCGGCGGGCTGCCGTGACGCCAGGGCGTGATCCACTCCTCCTTGATCTCCAAGCCGAAGCCCGGCGCGTCCGTGGGCGCGATGGTGCCGTCCTGCGGCACCGACAGGCCCGGCAGGCGCACAACCTCTAGAGGATTGGCACCGCTGCCAGAAAGTACGAGCGCAGCGTCAATCTCCGCGGCGTTCTAGTTGCGAGGCTGAGGAATTCCCAGGTTGATGTTAGGGGGAGAGGTACTGGGATGCAGCTGGGTGAGGTTCGCGACGCCTGGTTCAGGGCCATGTAGACCGAGTGGAGAAGCCCCGACAGGAAGGTCTTGTGGGGAAGCACGCGGACGCCTGAGGCAGCCTGGCAGTACCTGCGGGTGTTTGTCGCTAAGGAGGCCCAGCAATACATCACCGACGGCTGGGGCTCGCGCGGGGCGAACCAGAAGACCTACGAGACGTGGCTGCAGCGGAATGCCGGCGGCAGGCCTGCCGCGTCGGCCCTTCCACATGCTACGCCACACGGCCGCCAGCCTGCTGCTGGCGCACGGGGTGGACATCCGCGTCGTCCAGCAGGTGCTTGGCCACAGCCAGATCAGCCTGACGGCCAACCTCTACGCGCATGTCCTTCCTGCCTTGCTCCAGGACGCTGCAGCACGCATGGACGCCGTGCTGGCCCCCCAGAGCAGCACGCAGGACGGTAGCCTGGCCAACATCCCAGACGGTGCCTGAGGCAGCGTCCAGTGGTGTCGCTCCCGTTGGTGGTCAGATTGGTGGTCAGCCGGCGGGCGGGAACCGCTCTGCCAGCCCAGGGGCCACTCGATAGGGTGGTACTGTATCTGAAGAACGCAAGATATGGGGTGAGGGCGGAGGGATTCGAACCCTCGACCAACGGATTAAAAGTCCGCTGCTCTGCCGGCTGAGCTACGCCCTCAGCTGCACGGCACCCCAGCGCCACGCAACGCACTTTATTGTAGCACACGTCACAGCGTGGAGCCGGATACTCCTGCCTGTTCACTGTTGGGGTTTCGGCCTCTGGCATCTCTCGCTTGGCCAGCTCAAGCCGCTCCTTTCCGACCGCTTGTCCAGTGCGACAGCAATAGCATCGACGCGAGTTAATCGTCTTGCTCCCATTCCCCGCGTCACTGGCCTGACGGTGCGGGCGAGTCTTCTCTCCGTGACCTGGGTGTTGTTTTGGACGAAGGATAGCGGGGTCGGTGTGTTTGCCATCAAAGAGCGTGGAAGGGCGGCTTCAAGACGCCTAGGACTGGAGGCTGCCGGCCTGTGCGGGCTCCAGGCTCTCTGTCTAAGACCGGCGGCGCGTACCGCCGGATCATGTCCTCCTCGATCGTCTGTTTCGCCTTGCCCGGTGATCCGGCGAGCTGGGCTGTGCTCTGGCGCGTTCCTGGCCCTCGAGAACGACCGAGCCCTCTGAAGGAACTGCGAAAGTCAGCGTTTCCCCATAAAGAGCGAACCATGTGGTGGAAGTACCCTGTCGTACGTCCTGTGCAGCTACGTTCAGCAACAGCTCTTTAGTTCGGCACCCTTGAAACGGGTCGTCGCTTTGAAGGGATTTGCTTCCGGATGCTGCCCAGAAGCTCCGGAAAACTTTCAGTACCCTTGAAACGGGTCGTCGCTTTGAAGGATGTTCTGGATGGCGCAGTGGGAAATCCCCTCAATCGAACACTTTCAGTACCCTTGAAACGGGTCGTCGCTTTGAAGTTGTCCGGAATGTGGTCTCGATTTGGATGATGTCGATATCGCTTTCAGTACCCTTGAAACGGGTCGTCGCTTTGAAGGCTCAAGCAGCAGTCTCGTCAACAGTATTAGCTATCTCTTTCAGTACCCTTGAAACGGGTCGTCGCTTTGAAGGTCCCGCAACTCCATTGGCAACGCTGAGATTACAGCGTTTACCTTTCAGTACCCTTGAAACGGGTCGTCGCTTTGAAGGTGGTGACAAACCATATTCGGCGCATGCGCAATGTGCACTTTCAGTACCCTTGAAACGGGTCGTCGCTTTGAAGGAATGTGCGCGTAAAGCTGCTCGTTGACACGCTGAAACTTCTTTCAGTACCCTTGAAACGGGTCGTCGCTTTGAAGGTGGCCGGTCGTCGTGGCAGCGCTCGGCATCATCTCGTCTTTCAGTACCCTTGAAACGGGTCGTCGCTTTGAAGGCTGCCACACACTGGTGAGGATGGCCATGGCACGCGCAAACTTTCAGTACCCTTGAAACGGGTCGTCGCTTTGAAGGCCAGCAATGCGCAGCGGCTGGAGTTCCACCCCCTCGCCTTTCAGTACCCTTGAAACGGGTCGTCGCTTTGAAGGTTGGGTGGCAAAATAGGGGCGTCGGCTTTCCCGGACCCCTGGGCCGGGCTATCCGGCCGTGTACGGTTATTCTAGCGCAGTTCTCCCACCGCGGGCAAGCACCCTGCCCCCACTCCCGGCGAAAACCTCTCTATTGCAGCCACCCCCGCGAGGTTTTCGCTCGATTTGACCTCTATAAATGCATCCCACCAAGAGACCAACGCTGCGATTCTCGGAGCCGACAGAGGCCGCGGCCTGCCGGTTTTCGCCACCCGCACGGCACTGCCCGAAGCCCCGGCTGTCTGATAAACCCCGCAGCACTCTTCGCTTCGCTCTATCCGTCACTGCTACTTTCAAAACTAATGAAAAATCAGGGTCACGCAAGCGTCGGCCGGCTAGGCGTTCTTCCACTCTTCCCGCCTGTGCCTCCACACCCCCGCTCTGCATGTGGTGCGGATGTGTCCTCGCCTGTTTCCAGAGCTCTCCGGTCCCGCAGCCGGTCCCGTAGGTGCCCAACCAGTGGGTCAGCCCCCACATACCCTCGCCCGCTTCCGGAGCCGTTCGACCCCGCAGCCGGGACCCTCAAGTCCTCGCCGGAGCATGTGCACGTCCGCAGCCGGAGCGCGACGATCAGGTCGCCTACCCCATGACTTGACGTTGCGTGTATAGTGGAGCGGGACGGCAGTCCTCCCTGAGAGCCCCGGCCCTCTACCAACGTTCGAGCGCGGCCCGCGCAACCGGCCGGAATACCTGCTGCGCGGCACTGGTGGTTCGTTGAGGCGCTCGGTGAGTTGAAGTGCTTGTTGTGAAACGAGCGAACGACTGGGACAAAGAAAAAACAGAAAAACGAGGAGCACGAAGTGCCGCGCGTTGATCGCTTCGTCCTGGGTGTGTCGGCTCTGGTGCTGCTCCTGATCGTGCTGGCCGTGGGCAGTGTGGCCCTGGCGCAGCGCCGCGAGCCGCCGCGCATCGCCGACACCAGTCCAACCGGCGTGGTGTACAACTACCTTGCTGCGCTGAATCGCGACGAGTACGACACTGCCTACAGCTATCTGTCAAGCCAGACACGAGCTTGGATCTCGCGCGAGGAGTTCCGCCGACGCGCCCCAAGCCCGGCCGCCGGCCCGGCGGCCGGGTCCACCAGCGTGTCGCTGGGCAACGAGCGCATCAGTGGCGATACCGCCCGCGTGACAATTACCATCACTACGTTCTACCCGAGCGGGCCGTTTGGCGGCAATGAATACACCCGCACCCATGAGGTTACCCTTGTGCGTGAGGCCGGTGTATGGAAGATCGACGCCCCGCGTGATGCAGCGTACCTGCTTTACCCAAGCCGCTTTTGAGGCCGCCAGGAGGTAGTGCCCGTGCTCGCCGTCCGCCGCCTGTATGTCTATGGGGTGACTTTCGCCGCCCAGTGGGTCGTGCTCACCGGCCTGGCGAACCTGCTGCGCGTGCTAGTGGAACTGGCACTCGGCCTGCCCTCGCCTGACCCGTCATTCCTGGCCGCACCCGAGTACTTCCGCCAGCGCGTCAGCCTGTTCGGCGCACTGCTGCTGGTCGGGACGCCGATCTGGGCCGGTCACTGGTGGGCGGCGTCACGCCTGGCGGCCCCAGATGATCCCGCCGGAGCCGCGGAGCGCCGCTCGCTCGTGCGCCAGGCATATCTGTACGCCTCTCTGCTGGGCGCCGCCGGAATCGTCGCGTTCCAGGCCATCGCTGCCATCCAGGGGCTCCTCGCCGTGTGGCTGGACCTCCCAGGGCCGCGAGGCCCTGCCCTGAGCGCAACTGTGCTGGGCAAGCTGTTCTGGTGCGCTGCCGCTGCGGCGCTCTGGGGGTACCTGTGGCGTCTGGCCCAACAGGACCGCCGTCGCTCTGGTGAGCAGCCCGGCGGCGCGCTGATCCGCCGTCTTGAGGTGTTCGCCGCAGTATTCATTGCCATGCTGCTGATGGCCGTCGCTGCAGCGGGCTTGCTCTGGCTGGCATGGCGTGCTGTGTTCGAGCAGCCCACTACGGTGTCCCTCGGGGCGCCCTGGTGGGTGAGCCCCCTGGCTCGGTACATCCCGGCCGTGGTGGTGTGGGCAGCCGGCTGGATGGTGCACTGGCGTATCGCAGAGGGTTGGCTGGCGCAGCCGGAGCTCCAGGCACAAGAACGCCATGCACCCCTGCGGCGCCTCTTCCTCTATCTGGCCGTCTTCATCGCCGTCGCTTTCACGCTGACGAACCTCAGCCGGCTGCTCTATGGCTTCCTGCTGGCCGCTCTGGGCGATCCTCGGCCCGGTGGACAGCCGCTCCTCCTCGGAGCAGGAAGACCCCTGAGCTGGATCGCGGTATTTCTTCCCCTGTGGTGGTATCACTGGCAGGTGCTGCGTCGCGATGCTGCAGCGCTGCCGCTTGGCGAGCCTCAGGCGGGCATCCGGCGCTTATATGTTTATCTCATGGCTGCGCTGAGCCTGGCGTTCCTTGCCACCGGCCTCGGGCTGCTCTTTTCTTCCCTGGTAGATATTGCCGCGGTGGACGTTGTCACGGCGGGCCGTGGCCCCCAGCTCAGCGATGCCTCCTTGCGTGCGAAGGTGAGCTTCGCTGCGACGTCGGTGCTGGTTGGCCTGCCGGTGTGGGGCTGGCACTGGGGCACGGCGCAGCGGTTCGCCGGGGATGTCACGCAGGGCTGGCTGGAGCGCCGCTCGCTGTCCCGACGGATCTATCTGTATCTCGCCATCTTCGCTGCCGTGGTGACGATTCTCGGCGCCGGCGCGGCGTTCCTGTTCCAGGTGCTCAATGCCCTCCTGGGGGCACGGGTTGATGTGGCGTACTGGCGCGTGCTGGGCAATGAGCTTGGGGCGGTGCTGGTGGCTGCCGGCATCCTGGCATACCACGTGCCGGTGCTGCGCGCGGACCTGCAGGCCACGCCGGCTGCGACCGTGGCGCCGGAAGCCGCGCCGGAGCGGGTGCGCCTGGTGCTTACCGTCGAGGTGCCGACAACGGTGGAGCGCTCAGCCGTCGCCGCACAGGTAGCCCGCGCGCTCGGCCCCGACGGGCGCGTGCTTGACGTTGTACGGCAAGCCGGCACTGCCGCCGATACGAAGTCCGACGATGCCGGGACAACGCCGGCTTGAGGCCGGCTTAGGCGGCCGCCAGCAGACCGCGCACGTGCTTGCCTGCCTGCCGCACGCCTGCTTCGACGGCAGCACCCAGGCGCATGCGCCGAGATCCCGCCCGGCCGGCCGGAAGCTGGAATGGCAGTGCACGCTCAGCGTGCATCCACGCCGCCGCTCGCGGCAGGCGCGGCAAAGCCCTATCGAGCCCGACCGCAGGCAGCCGGGCCTGCCGCAGGCCGGGGAATGCCCCGCTTAGGCGCGGCGTCCATTGCTCAAGGGCCCGTGTGCGCCGGGCGGCCTGTCGCATCAACCGGCGGCTGCGCTCCAGCGCCAGGTCAACGATACCTTCGGGCAGTTCGGCGCGCCGGCGGCGCTGCACAAACACCAGCACGCTGATCGCCGCCGCCAGGACGACGAGCACGCCCGCCAGCACCGGCCAGTTCGCCCTGATCCAGCCTTGCCAGGCACGCCGACCGGCGGCCTCCTGCCGCTGCTCTTCGGGGGGCGCGGCCTGGGCTTCCTGCGGCTGGCTCGCGGCCGCCGCGTCCGCCTCAGCCTGGACCGGCGTGCCGGCAGGCCCGTTCGGCTGCGCCTGCTCCACCGGACCGGCCTGTTCGGGCGGTCCGCCCGTATACCCCTCTTGCTGCTCCATGCTTGGTCTTCCTCCTCGGTTTTCCTGCAGCTATCTCGTATCTCGTCTCGTATCTTGTTCTTGTCTCAGTTCTTCTATTCGTATAACGATTAACGATTTTCGTATAACGATTTTCGTATAACGATGCTGCGCAGGAAACAGACGAATGCGCGCTTCGTATAGGTATCCTGCGCCTGCCGCAGCAGCCATTGCAGTGCACGAAGCGTGCCAGGGGCAAGGCCTGCACCGTGTAAGGCCCGCCGTCAGCTGCCGGCGACGCGCCGGCCGGCGCCGGTTATGCTGCGTGCAGCAGGCACGAGCAGTGCGGCCACACGCGCCAAGAACTGCTCGTCGGCAGCGTCGAACGCCGCCGGCAGGTCGCTGTCGATATCGATCTCTCCGTAAACGATCTCCCCCTCTCGGATGGGCACGACGATCTCGGACCGCGTGCTGGCAAAGCAGGCGAGATAGCGCGGGTCCCGGCTGACGTCGGGCACGTTTTCGATGCGCCCACTGCGTGCCGCGGCGCCGCACACGCCTTGTCCAATAGGAATGCGCACGTGCTCGGTGGCCGCCGGGCCACGCCAGGGCCCCAGGACGAGTTCATCACCCTGGATGAGATAGATGCCGATCCAGGAATAGCGGCCGAAGGCGCCGTGGAGATGCTCGACGGCACGCTCAAGCACCTGCTGGGGCGACGTGGTGGCCACTACGTCGCGCTCGATTGCGTGGTAGAGCTCGTCGTAGCGCGGATCACGGGGCGCCTCGGCTCCCGCATCCGCCGGCCGGCTCATGTGATACCCGCTCCAATCCAAATACCAGTACATCCCAAAATACCAGGTGAAATACTGGGCGCCGGCGCGACCTACCGGCTCCAACCGACAAAGCGCAGGGCGCTTGGGGCGCGCTCGTCGCGGGCCAGCAGGATGTCACGCCGGTCGCTGCCGTCGGTGCGCAAGGTGTGGAAGGTCAGGTCGGCGCCGGCGCGCCCACCGCGGCGCCAGAAGCCTACCAGTCGCCCACTGCTGTGCCAGGTGATACCAAGCACGCGGTCGTCGGCCACGCGCCAGCTCCGCCCGGTCTGCAGGTCGGCGATCCATACCCCCTGGAACTCCTCGCCTGCATCGGACCCGCTGGAGAGACTGCCCAGGCGCCGGCACCCGTACTGGGCGTAGTAGGCCAGGTAGCGGCCGTCCGGCGACCAGGCCGGATGCAGGTAGGTGCGGCAGGGCTGGGCTTCCCCGACGATGCTGGAGCGCGTCCGGCTGCGCATGTCCACAGCTACGATTTGATTACTCACCTCACGAGCCGAAGGCATCGTCACCACAGCCACCTGCTCAAAGCCCGGGGAGAGTGCCAGCGTCAGGCGCAGGGTGAGCGGACTGCTCATGTCCGGCGATGGCAAGGGGAAGGAGGAGACGCTCTGCCGCTGCACGTTGATCACATACATCCGCGCGCTGGCGTCCTGCACCAAGTAGATCTCCTGGCGCTGGCTCGACCAGCCAAGCAGCTCAGGAACCACAGCAGTGTTGGGCAGCCGTTCGCTGTGCACGGTCTGCGTCGCCCCCGTGGCCAGATCAACCGTGTTAATCTCGACCCTATCCAGACGTCCCGGCTGCGAAGCGCGCAACAGCACGTAGGCGATCTCCCGGCTATCGGATGACCAGACGAAGGACGGCAGGTCCTGTCCATAATCGCCCGTTCCGGCCGGCACAAGCGTCCGCGGCAACGTGCCCTCGACATCGACGACCTTGAGCGCCGGGCTTGCCTTGAGGCGCTCCGCCGGGCGTTGCAGCTCGAGATAGGCCACCAGGCGTCCATCCGGGGAGACCGCGGCGGAACGCCCGCCTGCCAGGAAGTCGGCGTACGACGCCGTCATGTCGGTGCGCCAGATCCCCTCGCCGGTCGTGTAGATGATGTGATCCAAGACCACGGGAGGGTTGGGGTAGGGAGCTGCCGGCAGCACAGGGAGCCGTGGCGCGCACGCTGCTCCGAACAGTACGACACACGTGTACGCAAGCGCTCGCCGGGTCTGTCGAACTGCCTGCATCGCCGCTTCCCTCACGCCGACCGGCACATTCGTGCCTCTTGCTCCTATAACACTGCGCTTATCCACCTGCACCGTTGTTACCCGTAGTATATACTTCGGGGCGGAGCCTGTATAGACGTGTATATCGGCAGGAACCTGGCCGCTCCGTGGCGCCGGTGGGCCTGGAGCGCGCCGCGCGGAGACCGAAAGCGTGGCACGCTCATTGCCGGGTGCCAAGGCGGCACCGGAGAATTCGGGGCGGTGGTGGAGAATGGCCGCGCACGCAGACGCCTCGGCTCCCCAAGCAGGCACTGCCACAGCACCTGTCGTGCTCATCGCCGAGGATACGCCGGAGGTCCGTGACCTGCTGGTAGAGGTGCTCATTATGGAAGGATATTCGGTCATTGCTGCCGGCGATGGCCTGGAGGCGCTCGAGGCGCTGCGCCGCTACCATGTGGATGTGCTCCTGCTTGATCTCATGATGCCACGCCTGAACGGCTGGGAGCTGCTCAGCCGGCTTGAACAAGAGGCACTGGCACCACCCAGCGTGATCGTGCTCACCGCGGCGCATGACCTGCGCGGCGTGGAGCGGCACCCGCTGGTGCGGGCGACGGTGCGCAAGCCGTTTGACCTCGACCACCTCTTGGACCTGATCAGGAAGCTGACCTGATGGCGGCGGACGGCTGCGTTGCCTCCTCGTCTCCGGCGCGCGCAACGTCGCGGCCGGCGGCGGTGAGCTCGATCAGCCCCGGTTGTCCGTAGTCCCAGGCACCCCAGCGCCGCTGGATGGTGATAAGCCCGCGGCGCTCCAGCGACGTGAGAATACCCGAGCTCCAGGCCGGCAGCGCCGTGGCCACCCACTGGGTCAGCAGCGTGTAATGCAGACAGCCGCCTGCGTGCAGGAGACGGAGCAACACCTGTTGCTGGCCCGGCGTTAATGGCGGAGCCTTCTTCGGAGGCTGCACCGCTCCGCCGGCTCGCGGTGCCTGATGGTGGTGCCCTCGGGCCATAGTGGGGTTCCTGTGAACTGTCCCTCCGTGATGAGGGTGGGTCTCGCCGCTGAGGTGCTGTACCAGCACTGCCGAGTAGATGCAAGGGCTGTGCCAGGATCGGTCGCTCCACAAGGCTGTGACGCGTGATGCGGTTTATCGAGGTGACTCCATGAACGAGCACACGAACGAGCACACGAACGAGCACATAAACGAGCACATAAACGAGCGCACGAACGAGCACACGAGCGAGCACGCAAGAGAGCGTATGCGAGCGAGCGGAACCAACCGGATCAGCCGACGGCGGTCGGAGGCGCGGGAAGAGAAGCGCCTGAACCGACAGTCCCGCCGGCAGGGCGAAACCGCCTTCCCGGAAGATGCAGTCACGGTGGCAGCCCTGGGTGGTGTGGCGGAGATCGGCAAGAATTGCACCGCCTTGGCCTGCGGGAACGATCTGCTGGTCATCGATGCCGGGGTGAAGTTCCCCGAGGAGGAGCTGCTGGGTGTTGATCTCATCATTCCGGATATCGCCTTCATCCAGCGCCGGCGGCGTTTCCTGCGGGGGCTGTGCATCACCCATGGGCATGAGGACCATATTGGGGCGCTGCCCTATATTCTTCCAGAGCTGGCGCGCGGCGGCCGGCCGGCGCTCTACGGCACGCGCATGGCGCTTGGCCTGGTCCGCGCGCGCCTTGACGAGCGCGGCATTCCGCCGGGCATCGCCGACTGGTTCCCGGTCGAGCCGGGAGAGCGCCGCCGCCTTGGCGGGATCGAGGTGGAATATCTCGCCGTCGGCCACTCCATTCCTGATGCCGCCGCCGTCATTTTCCATACGCCGGCCGGCCGGGTCTTGCATATGGGCGACTGGAAGTTCGACGGCATGCCCGAGGAGTCGCTGCGCCGCCTCCGGCAGCTCGGCGATGAGGGCCTGCTGGCGCTGCTGCCGGACTGTGTGCGCGTCGAGATACCCGGCCGGACGCCTCCGGAGAGCGTTGTGCTCCAGGAGCTCGAGCGGATCATGCGCGCCGCGCCCGGGCGCGTCATCGTGAGCCTCTTTGCTTCGAACCTGAGCCGGATGGCGGCGATCATCCGGCTGGCACACCGCCTGGGCCGGGTCACTGCACTGGTCGGCCGCTCGATCGAGCGCAACTTTGAGGTCGCTGGCGAGCTGGGGTATCTCGATATTCCCCCGGGTGCGCTGATCTCGGTTGCCCAGGCGGCCCGCCGTGCTCCCAGGCAGGTGGTGGTGATCTGCACGGGCAGCCAGGGCGAGCCGACCTCCGCGCTGGCGCGCATCGCTGCGGGCACGCACCCGCATATCCACCTGCGCCCGGGCGACACCGTGGTCCTCTCGGCAACGCCGGTGCCTGGCAACGAGGAAGACGTCGCGCGCACGATCGACAACCTCTTCCGTGCCGGCGCCGAGGTGTTTTATCCGACCACGACGCCCGGCGTGCACGTCTCGGGGCATGCCTCGCGGGACGAGCATGCTGAGCTGCTGCGGCTGGTGCGACCGCGCTATGTCGTGCCGCTGCACGGTGAGTATCGCATGATGGCGCAGTACCGCAAGGTGGCGATCGAGCAGGGTATCCCGGCGGAAAATGTGCTGCTGCTGGATGTCGGCGATGCGGTCGCACTGCGGGCCGGGGCGCAGCCGGTCCGGGACCATGTCCCGGCAGGCGCGGTGCTGGTCGACGGCCTCACCGTCGGCGCTGTGACGCAGGTAGTGCTACGGGATCGGCGGCGTCTGGCCGGAGAGGGGCTGGTTGTGGCGGCTGTGGCGCTCGACCGGCATACCGGGCGCCCGGTGGCCGAGCCGGAGCTGATCCTGCGCGGCTTACCCGAGGGCGTAGATGGCTCCCTGGCAGAGGAAGCCAGGCGCCGGCTCCGGCGCACGCTGGCGCGCTTACACCGCGGCGAGGTGCAGCACCGCCTGGTCGGCGAGGTGATCCAGGAGAGCCTGGGGGCACTGATCTACCAGCGCACCGGCCTGCGGCCCATGGTGCTGCCTGTGGTGACCGAGGTGTAAGCACAGGCCGGGTCCCGGGACGATGGCCGGGGCACGCTCGCTCCAGGGCTGAGCCCTCCTCAGGCGCCCGGGCGAAGCAGGCCCGAGAAGGCGCCGGCCCAGAGAAGGGCTCCCACCAGCGCGCCGGCCGCGGTGATAAGGGCCAGCAGGACAGCGCGCCGCCAGGGCCGCCGTGCGCCGCCGGCGAGGTGGTGCTGGAGCAGGGCGATCGCCTCCGGCGTGATCCGCTCCGGATGGAGCAAGTCGTCTCGCAGGGCGGCAGCACTCGGATAACGCCGCCGTGGGTCACGCTGGATGGCGCGATGGACAACATAGGCCAGCGCCGCGGGCACTGTGCCCCGGCGAAACAGCGACGGCGGGTCGGTGCGCAGGTGCTGTTCCATCACCGCGTACGGGTTGTCGCCATGAAACGGGGGGGCGCCGGTCAAGAGCTCGTACATCATGATGCCGAGCTGATAGATGTCGGTGCGGGCGTCGCCGCGCGCGCCTTGGATCTGCTCCGGCGCCATATAGTCCGGCGTACCGATCTCTCCCGAGAGCCTTTGCCAGGTGACGCGTCGGGCGCCCTGGCGGAGGGCAATCCCGAAATCCATCAGCTTCACCTGTCCGTCCGCCGTCAGCATCACGTTCTCGGGCTTCAAATCGCGGTGGATGATCCCGCGCCGGTGGCAGTATTCCAGGGCATCGGCAATCTGGGCAGCGATGTGCACCACCTCATGCGCCGCGAGCCGCTTGCGTTCCTCGAGCACGTCCCGCAGCGTCCGCCCTTCGATAAATTCGAGGGCCATGTACGGCCGGCTTGCCGCCTGCGGCCCTGGAGGAAGGCCCCGCTGAATATGCGGATGGTCGAGCCGGGCAGCGATCTCGGCCTCGCGCCGGAAGCGGACCAGCACCGCGGGGTCGCTCAGCAAGTGGGGGAGCGGCACCTTCAGCACAACGAGGCGCCCGGTGGATAACCGCCGCGCTAGGTAGGTATCGCTCATCCCGCCGCTACCGAGATGGCGCAGTACCTCGTAGTCATCCAGCCGCTCGCCGGGCTCCAGCGTCATGGCATGCTCCCTGGGACGCCGGACGGCGTCTCCGCCTGGCACTGCTGGGCAGCGCCTAGACCACCAAGGATCATGCGCGCCAGCAGACCTGCCAGCCTGCCCCGGCCAGTATCGGCCTGCGGAGGCACGATCCGGCCGACATGCACAATCTGCACCGTGATGTTGTCTTCTCCGCCACGTGCATTGGCCAGCGCAACAAGGCGCGCACATGCCTCAGCCGGCGAGTGCTCCAGCACTACCCTGCGGATCTCCTCATCCTCGACCGCGCCCCACAGGCCATCGGTGCACAGCACAAAGATATCGCCCTCCTGGAGCGGCAGGCGGGTGAAGTCCGGCCGGGGCGGCAGTCCGGCGCCCAGGGCGCGCGTGAGCACGTGGCGGCCGGGGTGGCGGCGCGCCTGCGCAGGGGTGATCAGCCCGCGGCGGAGCAGCTCGGCGGCTTCCGAGTGGTCGCTGGTAAGGAGCTGGAGGTCCCGACCGCGGACGTGGTAGACCCGGCCATCGCCCACGTGGGCAATGTAGGCGTGCCGGCCGGCCAGCGCCAGGGCCGTCAACGTCGTCTGCATGCCGTTGAGCTCAGGATGGGAGAGCGCGCGCTGGAGCACGCGCCCATGCGCTCGGCGCATTGCGTCACGCAGCGCAAGCTCGGGCCGTGCCGGGGCAAATGGCGAGGTGTAATGCTCGAGCAGCGCCTCAACCGCCTCGGCACTGGCGATTGCGCCGCCGGCATGTCCGCCCAGACCGTCCGCGATGGCAAACACCACCCCTCTGGCGCGGGCGGACCCGCCCGTCGCGGCACGTCGGCCCCAGCTATCCTCGTTCTGTGCGCGCACGCGGCCGGGATCGGACCGCGCTGCGTGCTCCAGTGCCAGCTCGGCTTCCAGACAGGCTCCTTCGTACGTATCCTGCCCTTCTCAGGCGAGGGCAGGAATGCATCTAGCGGAGTTATACCATGTATACCCAGTATACCCACCTGCGTGGTTGACGGGGCAGGGGCGCTCGGGTCACTATAAGCGTGGCCGGAGCCTGCCCGAAGCCCGGCCAAGAAGGCTGAGAAGGGTGCTGGAGGACAGAGCGTGCTCGATGTCGCAATTGTGGGCGCCGGACTGGCCGGACTGGCGGCCGGCTGGGAGCTCCACAAGACCGGCCTGCGCGTCGCCATTTTTGAACAGGCCAGCCGGCCGGGTGGGCGCGCTGGCACCGAGCGCGCCGGCGCGTTTCTGGTGGAGACGGGCGCACAGTTCGTGCTCGATATCTACGCGCGCATACAGATGCTCTGCCCCGAGGCCCGTCCAGCCGTGGAGCTCCGCCGCGTCCATGGCGGAGCAGGCGTAGTTCGTCACGGACGCTTCTACCCCACCGAGCGTCCGAGCGACTTTGCCACGGGCGGGCTGCTTTCGCTGGGGGCCAAGCTTGGCCTGGCCCGCCTGGCCCACGATCGGTGGAGCCACCGTCGCCTGCTGGACCTCTTCGAGCCGGAGCGCGCTGCTCCGCTCGACGATGAGAGCTGTGCCGCGTATGTTCGACGCCTCGCCGGAACGGAAGTGCTGGAGTATGCCGTGCAGCCCCCGCTGTCTGCCTTCTTTTTCTGGACGCCGGAGCGGACCTCTCGCGGCTACGCCATGATCTTGCTAGACCCCGAGGAGCGCCACGTCTACGCTCCGGTGAACGGCTATAGTGCGCTGATCGATGCCCTGGCAGCGCCGCTCGACGTGCGGCTGGAACACCGCGTGCAGCGCATCCACCGTCCCTCGCCTGGTGCACCATTCACCCTCGAAGTGGCTACCGTAACAGGAGCACAGGAAGCAACCGCGCGCACCGTGATCTGTGCCGTGCCTGCACCGGCTGTGCCGAGCCTGCTCCCAGACCTGGATGAGCCGCGGCGGCGCTTCTTTGACCACCTGACGTATAGCTCGACGGTCGTGGTTGCCCTGGGCGTGGCCGGCCGGCTCAGCCGCACGCCGTACGGCTACCACCTGCCCAGAAAAGAGTTTCGGCTCCTGGCAGGTGTGACGGTGGCCTCAGCGAAGGCCGGCAATCATGTCCCGCCGGATCATGACCTGATCACGGCCATGCTGTCTGGCGAGGCCGCGCCGCGGCTGCTAGATGCGAGTGATGATGCGATCGTGCACGCGATCCTCCCGGAGCTGCGCCTGCCCGGCCTGCCGGTCGACCTTCCCTCGCGGGTGCTGTTCCGGCGGGTTTACCGGCACCCGCTGGCAGCGCCGGAGTTTACCGTGGGCCACCTCCGGCGGCTGGCGTTCTACGCCGCGGGCAAGCTCGACGGCGAGGGCCTCTACTTCGCAGGCGACTACCTCTTGGGGCCGTTTGCCGAGGGGGCCGTGCGGACCGGCCGTGCCGCGGCACGGCGAGCAGTCCAGTATCTGACCGGCCACGAACCTCCCAGTGAGGCGGGGGCACGCGCACGCGAGCAGGCCGGCGACCTGCTCCCCTAGCGTCCAGGGCTTTCTGCCCGAGCGCCGGAGACCACACTGCCTTGACAGGGATAGGGCGGCTCCGTACACTCAAAGCAGCGCTACTGCGCATCGCGGGATAGGGATTGCAGGATGCGCGGGCGCTCGCCGAATTCCCCTGAGACAGATCGGGGAAGCGGGGGAACTATTGCTTCGTGCGCGGGCACCTGGGCGCGCCGGCATCGAAGCGCTTGGGGGTGAATTCCGGCTCCGGCGGCGGAGGCAAGTCCTGCCGGCTGCCTGGGCCGGAGAGGGTATGCTTCCTGCCCGAACCCGTCAGCTAACCTCGCAGGCAGTAGGAAGCGCATTCGCCGGAGCCTCCTCCCGTGCGCTTCGGGAGAAAGTGGCCGGCCGGCGACACGCCGGCCTTGTGCCGGCCTGTTCCGGCGAATGGGTCTTCAGGCATCGCTCCCCGCACTGCTCAGGGTCCTGTACGGCTCGATGGGCATACATAAGAATGCAGCGTGCGCACCAAGGAGGGGCGTGCCGGATATATGGATCCTGAGACTGCAGAGGCGGTGGAGCACCTCACCGAGGCCGCAGAACACGTTGTCGAACAGCTTCAAGGGCTGGAGGACGCGCTCGCAGCTGTGCCCGTGCCGGTTGTCCAGCCGGCCGCCGGGTGGCTCCTCTGGTTGCTCAAGCTCTTCGCACGCCACGGCTATCTGCTCGCATTCACCGGTGCCCTGGCAGAAAATACCATTTTCCTGGGCCCCATTGTACCGGGCGGCTCTGTGGTTGTACTCTCCGGCATTGCGGCACGGAGCGGCGGGCTCAGCCTGCCGCTTCTGGTTGTGTCGGGCGCGGCAGGCATGTTGCTCGGTGCCCTGTTCAACTATTTCCTCGGCTATATCGGTCTGGGCTGGCTTCCGGCCGAAGGGCGCCTGGGCCGCCGGGTGCGTGAAGAGCTCGATCAGGCAGGTGCCCTGCTGCAGAAGCACGGCTGGTGGGCGATGACGGTCTCCTATGTGTTCGGGCCTGGACGGTCTGCCCTTGCGCTCGCCGCCGGGGCCAGCCGCCTGCCCTTGCGACGTTTCCTGGCCTACCAGGCACCTGCCGCACTCCTCTGGAGTACGGTGTATGCCGGCGGCGCCTACCTCCTGGCTTCTGAATGGCGCCGGATCGAGCTGCTCCTGAATCGCGCCGGGTGGGTCGGTACTGCGGGCATCATCGTTGCCGTTGCGCTCTGGTGGTTCATCCACAGCCAGCGCGCTAAGGCCCTGCAGATCAGGCGCAAGCAGGCTCAAGCGGAGGCTGAAGCGGTGGCCCCACCGAGAGCGTGATCCAAGCCGGGCTGGAGTATCTTCTTCGGGTTCTTCCGGCTGTGCCGCTCGACGGCCCCGCAGTCTAGGAACACCCAGATCTCCTTGATTTGTCCACCCGCCACGCGGTAGATGTTGGTGCCGCTGTACACCGGCCGCGACAATCCGGCGTCTGTAGGGTGCTGAGGTACCGGCGGCGTGCGATATGCGCGGTAGCGTACCAGCACCCGGTCGTCGCCGGCCGACACCTCCTCGACAGCGCGATAGTGGGGCGTTGCACCGCCGCGCAGCCTGGTCATCTGCTTCACCACCGGTGTGGCTGCATGGGTATGGACCACTACATCGTCGGCAATAAAGCGGTCCAGGACACTGAGGTCGCCCCGGTCCCACACGGCCTCGATCAGGTAGCGCACCAGCGCGGCGTGCTCTGCGGCAGACATGGTTCCCCCTTTGTCGCAGTCACCGGTCCCGGCCACGGCAGAGCGTCGGTACACTGCCGCGTTTTTCCCGGATTGTACCGGCCTGCTCTCACCGCAGACTTAGCCGCGACTTAGGCGCGGCTTGGTCGAGCGCGGGGGCGGCGCAGCTGCGGCACTTCCGCGATCGAAGCGCAGAGGAAGTCGGGGCGGATGCCCAGCCGGTCCACATCGGCTGTGGTGGAGACCCCGGTGAGGACAAGCGCTGTCCACATGCCGGCGCGCTGCCCCATGGCAATATCGGTCTCCAGGCGGTCCCCTACCATCAGGCAATGCTCCGGCGGGAGCCCGAGCGGCTCCAGGGCTGCTTGGATCATCAGCGGATACGGTTTGCCGGTAATGACCTCCACGGTGCGGCCTGTGCTCGCCTCGAGCGCGGCGATGTTCGCGGCGGTGTCGGGGATGGTGCCGCCTTCAACGGGCAGCGCGCGGTCGGGATTGGTGGCCACAAAGCGTGCCCCTCGCAGCAGGGCCTGGTACGCGATTGTGAGCTTCTCGTATGTCAGTCCCCGGTCGAAGGATACCACGACGACATCCACAGCGGGATCGTCGCGCAGACGCAGGCCGGCCGCACGGAGCTCACAGCGGAGCGGCTCCTCTCCAAGGACATAGACCAGAGCCCCGGGATGGGACTGGGCGAGGTAACGCGCCATCACCAGCGAGGAGTTCACCACATCTTCGGCAGTTGCGGGGATGCCCAGCCGCCGCAACTTTGCAGCATACGCCTCGCGGGTTTCAAGCGGCTTGTTGGAGACAAAGAGGACCCGGGCGCCGCGTCGGCGCACCGTGGCGATGGCCTCGGTGGCGCCGTCGATCACGTGATCCCCTCGATAGACCGTCCCATCCAGGTCAAAGATATACCCGTCAAAGCCTGCTGCTCCCGGCGCGTCCTCGCCGATCATTTGCCGCGCGGCCTCTCAGAGGAAGAGTGTTCGGTCTGCTCAGGCTCCTGCCATGGGAAGACTTTCTGGCAACGCTTGCAACGCAGGTAGAGCGTTGCTCTCCCCGAGCCGTGCAAGTACATGGAAACGTGTTCAAACCCGCGATCAAGCTCCTCTGACTCACGATGGCACACGGGACACACCCGCGGATACATACCCGACCATCCTCCGCACGCCTGCGTCTGCTCGACCCCAAGCCCGCGCAGGTTCCACCCCTACCGCAGTCAGGCGCCGCAGCGCTCCGTCTACACACACCCTACACACCGTCTGCACCCAGGTGCGCGCAGATGTCTCTGTGCAGGCAAGTTCCAGCGGTGCTCTTACACGAAGTATAGCATCCGGCAGGTCCGGCGCCTGCTCGTACAGTCCTTTTGAGGTATGAGCTGTCTCTTCCTCCCGCTTGCCCGGTGGGAGTGGCTGGGTCCCTACGGCAACGATAGACGCAGCGGTGCACGTTCTGGCACAATAGTGACCAGCGAGCCCGGAGCCTTAGTGCGTAGACTGTACTGTTTGGTACTTAGAGACTTCCGTCCAGAGGGATCCAGAGGGATCCAGAGAGATCCAGAGGGATCCAGAGAGATCCAGAAGACTGGATTAGAGCTCAGAGCCGCTTCGGGCCACATCTGCAGCTGCCGGCATGCTGGCAGCTGCACGGGAGGATGAGGGTTCGTGTCGAAGAAGCTACGTATGGCGTTAATCGGGCTGGGCAACAACATGTTGAATGCCCATGTCCCGCGTGTGATCAATCACCCAGACGTGGAGCTGGTGGCGCTGGTTGATCCGGTGCCCGCCGCCGTAGAACGAGCGCGGGCGCGGTACCCTGCGCTGGCTGCGCTTCCGGTTTTTGCCACGCATCAAGAGATGCTCCAGGCAGTGCACCCCGACGCGGTCGAGATCAGCACGCCGCACGCCTTTCACTGCCGCCAGATCGTGGACTCGCTGCGCGCCGGCGCGCATGTCCTGGTCGAGAAGCCCATGGTGAACTCCGTGGCCGAGGCACACGAGGTGCTGCGCGCCCGCGATGAGATGGGCAAGATCGTGCTGGTGTCGTATCAGCGACACTACCAGCCGGCGTTCCGTGCGATGAAGCGCATCATTGAAGCGGGCACCATTGGCGAGATCCAGTTCATTGTTGCTCTGCAGAACCAGCAATGGTATGCCAGCAAGTTCCGCACGCCGGAACTTCCCTGGCGCGTCAAGCCTGAGCTCTCCGGCGGCGGCCAGCTGAACGATTCCGGCAGCCACTTAATCGACATCCTGCTGTATATTACCGGCCTGCAACCGCAACGCGTCTTCTCCCTGCAGCAGAACTTCGCCCTGCCGGTAGACGTGAATTCTGCCATTGCCGTGCATTTTACCAACGGCGCCAACGCCAATATCTCGATCGTGGGCAACGCGCCGGGCATCGGCGGCGCGGTGTGGGAGGATATCACCATCTACGGGAGCAAGGGGGCGCTGTACTACCGCATGCTGGGCCAGCCAGACTTCAAGCCCTGGCTCCAGCTCCGCCTGATCGGCCAGCCCGAGCCGGTCGAGATCGGCCCTCTGCCGGAGGGCTCGACGCCGGATGCGAATTTCATCAACGCCTGCCTGGGTCGCGAGCCCGTGGAGTCTCCGGCCGAGTGTGGGCTGCGCGTCATCCAGCTCACCGAGGCGGCGTGGAAGTCGGCCGCCACAGGACAGCCGGTGGACGTTACGGCCGGCTAAGCGTGTGCGGCTCCGGCGTTGCTGTACCCGTAAACCCGTAACACCCGCGCCGGAGCCGCACACGCTCGAGGATAAGCGCGCAAGGTGCAAGCATGGCGCCGGGGAGCCGGCTCGCTACATCGGCTCCCAGCGCACGCTGCCGTCGGCGCGCCGGATGCGCCCAAATGCCGGGAAGGGCATGTGGGCCGTCATCAACAAAGCGTCTTCAGCCAGCGCCTGCTCCACGAGCCGCCGGCGTGAGGCTACCATCTGCTCCAGATCGCGGCCGCGCGAGACCCAGTCCAGATGCGTGACCTCGACGGGATGGTGGAAGAGATCGCCCAGGAAATAGAAGCTCTCCCCGCCTGAGCGCACGCGCACGATGCAGTGTCGGTGTCTCACCGGGCGCAGGCAGCATGGTTACGCCCGGCACGATCTCGTGCTCGGCATCGACGAGCTCGAGCTGGCCCAGGCGTGCCAGCGTGCCTAGATGTACGGCCACCAGCGATCCCGCCTGCTCACGCGCGGGATTTCCCTCCCAGTCGGCCCGGCCGATGTAGTACGTGGCGTTCGGATAGCGCGGCAGGCGGGCGCCAGCGCGCTCGACTGTTGCGCCGGCGATGTGGTCGCCATGCGCGTGGGTGATCAGCACATGGGTGACCGCATCCGGCGGTATGCCGAGAGCCGCCAGGCCGGCCTGCACCCCAGGGGAGCGCCGGTACTTCGGCGGCATCCAGGGAGACGATGGCGATGGGTCGTCGAACCCTGTGTCGATTAGGATCGAGGCGTCGCCGATCCGCACATGGCAGACGTTAAACCCGAGGAGCACCTCGCCCTCATCGTTCGCCTCCACCTCCTGCCGCCATACCGCTTCTGGGACCATCAACGCTTTAATGACCGTCGAATAGCCCGCGCCGTCCGAGATCGCCGTGACGGTGGCATCGCCGAGGCGGCGTGATTCAACGAAGCGAGGCTCGTCTGTCCGGACCATAGCCAGCCTCCTCTGCTACATACGCCCAGGTACGTACCAGGTACATACCTACAGATAGTGCACGCTACCGGGGCCGTATTGCCGCCCCTACGACACACGCGGCGGGCCGAAGTAGTCCCACAGGTTGGCATGCGGCGGGATGCGCTCCTGCGGAACGTCGCCGGAGAGCTCGAAGGCGATGCCCAGCGGTGCAGGATCAAGATCGTCCCAGCGCACGTTATGTTCGGTGCCACCCCAGCGATCACCCACGGCCAGCACATCGAAGCGCACGAAGCGCTGCTGTGCCTGGTCGAAGGTGAGGCAGCCGTAGAGCCGGCAATGGTAGCCGCGCTCCATGTCCGGATACTTCTCATAGAACGGGCGCACGGCCCAGGTCCCGCGCGCCACGTTCAGCACCGTGCCGTCCAAGCGCAGATGTACCAGCGGCGGCTCCACCGCGACAACCTCGATCATCATTGCCGCAGCGCGCACCTCATCTTCTTTCCAGGCGGGCGTCTCGCCGCGCACATTGTCCAGCAGATGAAAGCGCGCCAGCCGGCGCACCACCGGCCATGGCACCGCATACCGCTGCCCCTCGTGCGGCCGGGGCGGCAGGAGCGAGAGCATCTCGTCTCGAGTGAACCAGGCGAAGTCGTAGTTCACCGCCCGCACTCGCCAGTCGGCCGGCCGTGTGTCAACGGCTCGCGGCAAGTCGCGGGAGTACACGCGCAGCACCAGACCATCGTGCGGATACAGGGAGAGTCCTGGAAAGCGCGGGTCCGGCGCATAGCTTTCTGGGATCGGCTCGGTTGGGCTTCCCAGCGCCTGCCAGCGCTGCAGCGCCTGGTCGAGCATGCCGAGCAGTTTTTCCGCCTCCCGCGTGTTGATCGATGCAAGCAGGGTGCCATCAGGAGTGCAGGCGTACTGGCCCTGGCGGGTGGCGCTGGGCACCGTGCGGCCGGCGTAGTGTCCCTGCTCGGCCACCTTGCGGAAGAACTCCCCTTTAGCATCCTGCTGGACCTGCAGCGGCGAGCAGTTCTCCGCTACGGGGATGAACCGCTCCGAGATCAGGCGAATGACCCGTGGGTCCGAGAAGGCGAGCTCACGGCTCGCCACGCCGTTGTTTCATACACAGCCGAGCGGATGCCCGTTCATGGCCCAGAGGAAGATAGGCTTGCCGGCCTCCTGGGCCTTCCGCCGCGCCGCCCACAGGTCTGTCTCCCAGGGAATAGCCGTCCAGCGTAGTTCCTCCGGCTTTGGCCGGATAAACGCATGCAACGCGTCGAACTCCTCCTCCAGGCTGTGCACCCGCGGGCGCTGCTGAGCGTGAACCTCTGTCATCGGACGTGTCCTCCCCAAGATTTGGCAAGATCTGGATTGAGTGAGGATACATCGCGTATGCGACCGCCGCAGCGCAAGGCACGGCGGCGTATGGCGACTATAGCACATCACGCTCGCCGCTGCCTGCACCGGAAGTGCCGGGCAAGAGTTGACGTCGCGGCGCCGCCGGTACAAACTGCCGGTCAAAGGAACGGCCGGCCACGTAGAGGCGACCGAGGAGGAGACCAAGAGCGAAGACCTAGCGTGAAGATAGCAAGAAGGCGCCAAAAAGACACCAAGGAGGCGATAACGATGCGCATACCGCTGTCTGAGCTCCAGGAGGGGCCCGAGGTGCGCTACGAGTGGCTGCGTCCCGAGGAGCTCCGCGCCCGCCGCGAGGCGGTCCCGCTGGCCTACGTGCCGCTGGGCACGCTGGAGTGGCACGGGCTGCAAAATCCGGTGGGCCTGGATGGACTGAAGGCGCATGCCTTGTGCGTCATGGCGGCACAGCGGGGCGGCGGCCTGGTCTTCCCCCCGGTGTGGTACGGCGAGCACCGCGAGGCCCAGCTCATGGAGACCGATGCTGCTGACCGAGAGGCCATCCACGCCTTAATGGGCCTGCCCAGCGAGAACTTCGCCCCCGGCTACCTGCAGAGCGGCACGATCGTCGAGCAGGCGAACTTCTACAACACCCTGCTGTGGCACGTCGCCGCCGAGGTCAAGTCGCTCGGCTTCCAGGCGCTCATCTTCCTGTGCGGGCACTATCCCCTGGCGGCCTACGCCGGCTCCCTGCGCCCCATGATCGAGCGGAAGCTCGGGCTGCGTGTCTGGGCCGGGCACGAGGCCCAGTTGCTCAACGAGTACGGCCATCAGCAGCGCGGCGATCACGCCGGGCCGTGGGAGACCTCGTTAATGATGGCCATCTGCCCGGAGTCGGTCGATCTGGGCAGGCTCGACCCGGCGCCGGAGGTGCGGCCGGTCGGCTGTACCTCCGACCCACGCACCGCCACGTTGGACTTTGGCCGCGAGTGGGCCGCGCGCATCGCTGAATGCCTGGTGCAGAAGGGAAACCAGCTGCTCGGCCGCAATGGCTAGGCCCTGCTGCCTGCCGTAGGGGCGAATGATTATTCGCCCCTACCTATTCGCACACAGGCGCCTGCCGGCAGCGCTCGTACAGCGCGGCGAAGTCCCGCGAGCCATCGTCTTCGCGCACCTCCAAACGGATGCCGGGCACGAAGCCGGGCAGGTGGCCGAAGTAAAAGGCCTCGTGCCGCTGCTGCTCCGTGGCGAAGTGCCAGCGCACGCCGCTGGGATAGACCACCGTGGAGATACGGCGGGGCTGCGCGGGCGCAGGCTCGCGGCGCAGTCGCTCGATGGCCGTCTCGTTCACCTCGGCGCCGAGACCCGATCCCTCGGGCACCGCCAGCCAGCCGTCGCGCGGCCGCACCGGCGCTGCCACCACGTCTTCCAGCCACAGATCATGGGCAGCCAGGTGCGAGAGCAGCGCAGCGCGGCACGTCGAGGCCACATGGGCGATCCAGGCTGCCCGCAGTGCCGTGCCGACAGTCTGGATCCAAAACGGTTTGCGAAACTCGTGGCATACTCCGGCGATGCTGCGAAGCTGGTCCACGTCGCTGCCGCCCAGCACAAAGCCGTCGCACAGTTGCTCACGGAGCTGGATTTCGGCGGGCACGCCGGGGTCATAGCTGCGGTCCGAGACGACATGGCAACAGCCGCCGCCGTAGTGCAGGGCAATCGGCTTGTCGATAACCTGACGGATACGCTTGTAGCCTTCTACATCGCGCTGGGGGATCGGCGATTCAAAGCCGCCCACGCACTCGTACTGGGCCAGGGCTTTCAGGATAGGAAGAGCCTGGCGTGCCTCACGCAGGTGCCCGTTGAAATCCAGCCACACGCGGAAGCCCGGCGGGGCAACTTTTGCCACAGCGGCGACCTGCTCCAGGGGGTCCCACCATGGACGGCACTTGAACTTATACGTGGTATAGCCCAGCGCCGCAGCGCGCTGCACCTGCTGGGCCCATACGTCCGGCGGCAGGTCGATGCTCCAGTAGGCGAAGGGCACATGCCGGCGCACCTGCCGGCCCATCAGGACATGCGCCGGCACGCCGAGCGCCTTACCCACGGCGTCGAAGCAGGCCATCTGCACACCACCGTGGGCGGGATCGTGCAGCACTTCAAGTGCATCGCGCCCAACGTAGCCGTCGGCGTCCTGCGGGCTTCCCAAGGCATCGCCCCAGCCGCTCGCGCCCCCCTCCAGCTCGACCCGGTAGAGCGTGACCTCGGACCCGTGCGACACCGCGCGCAGCTGGTGCGGTGCCACCTCCGGAATGAAGCGAAGGTTCAACGGAATAGCATCGACTGCGACGATCTTCATAGGCTCTGCACTCCTACGGTATTGCCCAGCTATGCGCCCGGCTGTGCCGGCACCGGCAGCAGGCTGCGCACGCGGTGGCGCGCCATGGTGAGCAGGGCGCGCCCTTCCTCCAGGCCGAGCGCGAGCACAGCGCCCAGGTAGACCAGGCCCGCAAGGAGGCCGGCGCCGAGCGCTGCGACCGGGTGTGCTGTACCCGCCGGGCTGCGCAGCAGGGCGAAGAGCACCAGGCTCATTATGAGCGTTGCCGCCACCACTCGCACCAGCGCTGCGCCGAAGCGCCCTTCCTCCAGCCCGCCCAGCCGGCGCCGGGCAACGAGCAGGAGGCCGCCGGCCTCCAGCGAGACCGCGGCAGCGTTCGCCAGCGCCAGCCCGGGGGCGCCCCAGGTCAATCCCCACCACACGCTGAAGATGGCGTGCGCCAGCATAGCCCCCGCAGCGACAAAGAGTGGCGTGCGCGTATCATGCTGGGCATAGAAGATACGGGTAGCGATCTCCAGGGCAGAATGCCCCAGGAGGCCTGCGGCATATCCCTGCACCGCCGCCGTGACCAGTCGCGTGGACTCTGCCGTAAACTCGCCGCGCTCGAGCATGAGCCGCACAACCGGCTGGGCCAGGGCAAGCATACCAACGGTGGCCGGCAGGGTCAGCGCCAGGAGCGCGCGCAGCGTGCCGGCCACGACGCGGCGCAGCGCCTGCTGGTCGTGCCGGTCGGCCAGTTCCGCCAGGGTGGGGAAGACCGCGGTGGCGATGGCTGTGGCGAAGACGGTCTCCGGGAGCTGCATGACCTGCCAGCCGTAGTTGAGCGCGGCCACCGTGCCTTCACCCACCCGCGAGGCCACGTTGGTGGCGACGACCGCATTGATCTTGACCACACCCAGCGTGAGGATGCGCGGGCCAAGCAGGCGCAGCAGTCTGTGTACACCCGGATCATCCAGGCCAAGCACCGGGCGGTAGCGCAGCCCGTGCCTGACCAGCGCCGGCACCTGCACCAGCAGATGCAGGGTCGCACCGGCCACCACGCCCCAGGCCAGGCCGTACACGCCCAGGTACGGCACCAGCCCGAGCAGCCCGCCGATGATGCCCAGGTTATACAGCACGGGAGAGAGGGCAGGCAGGGTGAAGTGCTGGTGCGCGTGCAGCACACCCGTGGCGACCCCGCTGAGGGCGAAAATGGCCGTCGAGACGAGGATCAGCCGCATCAGCCCGGCAGTCAGATGCCGCTTCTCCGGCTCGAAGCCCGGGGCGATGAGCTGCGCGACGAGCGCGTCCGCAGCGATGATCGCGGCCAGAGCCAGCACCGCCGTGACCAGAAAGGAGAGGTTCGCCACAGCGCTGGCCAGGCGCCAGGCGCCGTCACGGTCGCCCGTGGTGAGGTAGTCGCTCAGCACGGGGATCAGCACGGAGACCAGCGCGCCGCCGGCGATGAGGGTGAACAGGAGGTCCGGGAGGTTGAACGCGGCGTCATAGGCGTCCATCTCGCCGGAGAGGCCAAACTGCCGGGCGAGCAAGACCTCCCGCGCCAGCCCCAGCAGCTTGGCCAGGATGAAGGAGCCCATCACGATGCCGGCCGAGCGAACGAGATGGCCGGTCCCGCGCTCCGGCGCGGCAGCGGCGCGCGTCTGGGAGCCAGGTGGCACGACGGCGGACAATCGTCCCCTCCCCCTGCGCCCCCACCCGGTGCAGCGTGCCCGACATACATACACGAGCATACCGGAGAACAGCGGGCCGGCTGTCTCTGCAGCGCGGCGCAGCATGGTTTACTCAGAACTTCACCAGCAGCCCGGTGCCGTACATCACCAGCAACCCGGCTATCACACCGGCCGCGGCAACGGCGGGCATGCCGGCAGCGCGTTGCTCCCGGGCGGCAGAGCGCAGGTCTTGCATCAGCAGCTTACCGACCTCGTACACCACCTGCAAGATCGCGCCCGTGCCTACCGCCAGGAAGAGCGTCGCCCACACCGGGGAGTAGGAGAAGCCACCTGCCCAGGTGCCCAGGATGGTCGGGGCCCCGGCCAGGAGCCCCATCAGCGCCAGATGCATCCAGGCCGACCGCGTGCTGCGCAGGAGTGGCGCCACGATGCCAAAGCCCTCGGTAAGGTTATGCAGCATGAAGCCGATCACCAGGAACGCGCCGAGGGCCGCCTCGCCAAGCACGAATGCCGCGCCGATCGCCAGTCCCTCGCCCAGGTTATGCAGCCCAATGCCCAGCGCGATCATGTACGCCAGCGTGAGTAGCCTGCCCTCCTCGCCACGCGCCCGATCCTTTAACGCCTCGCTCACCCCGGCGATCAGCAGGAAGGCGGCCACCGCGCCGACAACAATTAAGCTCACCCCCTGGAACGCGCCCGGCACCTGCTCAGCCGTCTCCAGCGCTTCGTGTAGCGTATCGCCGGCGAGGAAGATCAGCAGGCCAACCGTCAGCGCCAGGATAAACTGCACCGCCGCCCGTCCCAGCGTACGCAGGAAGGGGTAGAACAGCAGACCCAGGGCAACCGGGATCACCCCGACTACCACACCGATCAGCGCATAAAGCAGGAACGCCTGGAGTCCCGGCTCCGGGGTGGCCGCGGCGACCTCCATCCCCTTCTCAAAGCGCACGCCGTTGCTGCTGATCAGCGTCACATGGACCGGTTCGCCCTGCACCCAGGGGTACTGGAACGAGATAGTCGCCCGTCCAAAACGCTCGAGCGTCGGTGACGGCGTGATGGAAAAGTCCCACAGTGCATCGTTCACCAGCGCCTGGGCGATCGTGACCGGCTGCGGCCCGCCGTTCACCACGTGCAGGATGACCTGGCCGTCGCGCAGCACCAGGCGCTCGATGCTAAGCTTCTCGATCGGCGCCGGAGGTTTCGGGAAGAGCATATCGCCGGCGAAGAGGAACACTACCACGAGAGCGAGCAGCAGCGCCAGCGGCACCGCTGCCCACAGCCAGGCCATGGGACCGGTCATAGTGGCGCTGGCTCGCAGCGGCTGGGACGGGGCGGCGGTAAGCACTCCCCGACCGGCCTTGCGCGGTTTCGTCTGCATCGCACTCCCCCTTCAGATGCCCACAGGCTATGGCGTTACCTCATGCTATGGCGTTACATCGAAGAAGCCCATCCAGCCCAGCTCGGCAAACTCGGACTGATGGGCGTGGAACATGTAGCGTCCTGGGTATTTGTAGGTAAACTCCAGGATGCACCGTTCTCCCTGGCCGAGCGTGACCGTATCGGCGATCTCATACTGATCCAGGCTCGTGCCAGTGCGGTAGAGCTTGAACATGTTGCCATGGATATGCATCGAGTTAATGAGATCGAACTCGGTCATGTTGATGAGATACACCCGCACCAGCTCGCCGACCTTTAACGGAATGGGATACTGGGCGTAGTAGTTGGCGATGCCGTTGACGGTGTAAAACTCGTTCTCACCGTCGAAGTCCGTGTCGAACCCGTTCATCACCATGACTAGCTCTTTTGCCGGCGGCCGCGGGGTCGGCGGGTCAATGATGAAGGCCCCATAGAGCCCCTTTTCAATGTGCTTCTTAATCGGCATGACATGGCAGTGGTACAGGTGGCAGCCAAACGGCTCGGCGATGAAGTCGTAGGTGAAGCGGCCGCCCGGGTTCACCACCTCGAACACCCCATCCATATTGGCAGGATGAATCCCGTGGAAGTGGATCGTATGGGGATGGGCGCTTTCGTTGATGAAGTCAACGATGAGCCGGTCGCCCTCGGTGGCACGGATGATCGGCCCGGGCACAGTCCCGTTGAAGGTCCAGGCCGGATACTTCACGCCCTTAGCGATCTCAATCTCGCGATCCTGAGCCACCAGGGTATACCGGCGGATCCGTCCGGGCTCGGCCGGCAGGGGCGGCGGCGGGTAGAGCAGGTGATCAAGATCGTGCGGTCCTCCCGTCGCTCCCGGAAAGACGGCGATATGCTGCCCGTGGTTGCCGCCGGTCTGTTGGGGCGCCGGAGCGCCGGCAGCGTGCTCGGCCAGCGCAGTTGCGACACCCACGGCGCCGACGCCGGCTGCCAGCTTAGGCGCGGCAGCAACCGCGCTCCGCCGACCCAATCGCAGCGAAGAGAGCTTCTTGATGAGCATCTCCAGATCGTGCATGGCCCCCTCCATACCTACCGTACGTACCGTCATACCCGCGGGCGTGCCACTCAGATACCAGGCCGGGTCTAGCATACGACAAATAATTATTTTAGTCAAATCAAAAATTGACAGAGCAAATAAGCGCGGTTATGCTTTTGGAGAGTGTGACCTTGGAGCTTGCGGCGTGCCGAAACTCTGGGCGGCGTACCTGCCGGCACCGGGAGGCTGGCGTGGGGGAGGACAAGTGGGACGGAGGATAGATGGGGACGATGGAAGCTGAGACGATGCTGAAGACGGTGGCTGAGCCGGCGTTTCAGCCTGGGCCTGCGGTGCGTCAGGGCCGCGTGGCGCGTTTGCGGCCGCTGCGCCCGCTGGTGGTGATCGGTGTGCTGGGTATCGCTGCTGTGCTCGGCCTGGGCACGTGGCTGCTCGCAGGCCAGCGCGCTGCCGCGCCGCTCCGTGAGGTGCGGCTGGTGGCCCAGGACGGCCGGTTCGACACGCCGGTCCTGGAGGTGCGAGCCGGCGAGCGCGTGCGCCTTACCATTGTCAACCAGGAGCGCGACGCCATCTCCCATGACTTCGCCATCGCCGCGCTCAGGGTTAAGAGCCCGCTGATTGAGCCCGGGCGTGAGGTGACCATCACCTTCACAGCAAAGCAGCCGGGGAGCTACGTCTTTGGCTGCACCGTTCACCCGCGGCTGATGGACGGCAAGCTCATCGTGAACAGATAACACAGATCAGCCGCTCAGGGAGCCGGCGGGCTCTCCCTGTACCGACCGCGTAGGGGAGAAGAAGTATTTACCCCTCCGGGTGTCGCTTCAGGTCCGCACATATCGAACCAGCCACTCAACGGCCTCCTGTACCATCGCCAGTACAGGAGGCCAGTGCGGCGCGCCCGGCACGATCACCAGACGCAGGTGCTCCGGCACAGCCGCGTAGTGTGGGCGCAGGAGTTCCTCGAACCGCCGGCTGGTGACGCAGGGGTTCCAGGTGTCCTGCTCGCCATGCAGGAGCAGCAGCGGCAGCGGCGGGAAACGCTCGGGATATCCCAGGGGATCGATGCGGGCGATACGCACCTGCGTCTCTGCGTCGATGGCGCGATCGGGCGGCCCCCACTTGCCGGGAGCGATCGAGTCGGTGGTGGCCATACAGTACGCCAGGTCAGCGCAGCCGGCGATGCACACCGCAGCGCGCAGGCGCTCACGCAGGCGCGCCGCGACAACGGCCGCGGTATAGCCGCCCATAGAGACGCCGACAACGCCCAGCCGCGTGCCGTCCACCTCAGGCCGGGCGGCGAGCCACTCAAAGAGCGTCGCGGCCTCCTCGGCCGCCTGCTCGATGTCTGCGCAGAACTCGCGCGGCAGGCTCTGCCGGAGCCGCTCGATCAGGCCAGCGCCGGCCGGACGCTCCCCGTGGCCCGGCGCGTCCGGCAACGCGACTACGAATCCGGCATCGGCTAGGCGCCGCGCCATGGGATGCGTGTCCAGATAGGCTTCCTTGCGCTGCACGACGCCGTGGTAGTACATCACCGCCGGCTTGGGCCCCAGCAGATCCAGCCGGTGATATAGCAGCACCGGAACCTCCTCAAACGGGCCGGGCACACGCCAGGCCGTCAGCTCGTAGAGGCGTCGCTCCAGTGGTCCAGCGGGCGGCATCGCAGTCAGTCCCTCCATGACGGCGTCACTCTCCTGCGCGGCCTCGCTCGCGCCGCGTATGCTGCGGGCCCGCGGGCCGCATCGCGGCAGAACATCGTGGTGAGCTCCTGGGCCACGCCGGTGCGGGCGGCCTCCATCGCCTTCAGCATCAGCTCCAGGCAGTGTCGCGCGTGCTCGGCTGAGATGAGTGGCCGGCGCCCCGCGCGGATGCAGCCAGCCAGGTGCTCCACGCCGGTCGCCAGGGACCAGCCTATCCAGCCGCTGTCGACCTGCACCGGCAGCCAGCCGTGTATATCCAGCCGCTCATCCTCGCGATAGAGTTCGATAGGCGCCTCAGCGCCGCGCTCGTTGAGGATGAGCGTCCCTGCGCTGCCGTGGAACGCGGTGCGCGGCCCTGTGGCCGCCTGCACGCAGTACGTGCTGTCAACCACGGCGAAGGTGGCGTTGCCGATCCCGTTCATGCGCGAACGCTCTACGGCAGCACACCAGCAGCACACGGTACGATAGCCTACCAGTCGATGGCCGAGCCGTCTTCGGCGTAGCGCTTGGGATTCTGCCAGTCATGACCGATCTTGTCTGCCAGCGCCTCTTCGTCCAGCTCCACGCCCAGACCCGGGCCCTGTGGCAGGGGCATATACCCGTTCTCGTGGCGGAACGGCTGCGTGATGTAGCCCTCGCCGGTGATGCGCCCGCCCTCCTGAATGACGAAGTTCGGGATGCAGGCGTCCAGCTGCAAACAGGCGGCCAGGGCGATCGGGCCGAGGGGGCAGTGGGGCGCAATGCCGGCATAGTATGCCTCGGCCATGCCGGCGATGATACGTGTCTCCATGATCCCGCCGGCGTGGGAGAGATCCGGCTGCAGGATCGACGCGGCGCGCTTCTCCAGCACCTCGCGAAAGCCCCACTTAGTGTACAGCCGCTCGCCCGTGGCGATGGGCACCGAGGTCGAGTGAGCGATATCTGCCAGCACATCGACGTTCTGACACTGCACCGGCTCTTCGATAAACAGCGGATGGTACGGCTCCAGGGCCTTGACCAGCCGCTTGGCCGTCTGTGGGCTGAGGGCACCGTGGAAATCGATAGCGATATCGACCTCCGGGCCGGCGGCCTCGCGCATGGCTGCAAAGATCTCCACGACCCGCTCGGTGAAGCCGGGCGACTCCACCATTCGGCCATGCCCTATGGCATTCACCCCGGTTTTCACCGCGTTGAAGCCCTTGGCCACGGCGTCACGCACGCTCTGCGCCGCCGTCTCAGGATCGCGCCCGCCTGCGGTGGTGTACATGCGGATGCGGTCGCGCGTTGGGCCCCCCAGGATTTTGTACACTGGCAAGCCCAGCCACTTCCCATAGATATCCCACAGCGCCTGCTCCACGCCCGAGAGCGCGCTGGTGAGGATCGGCCCGCCGCGGTAGAAGGCGTGCTTGTACATTGCCTGCCAGAGGTGCACCACGCGTCGAGGGTCCTCACCGATCAGCCAGGGCTCCAGCTCCTTCACCGCCGTCTGGCAGGTCAGCGCCCGCCCCTCGAGGATGGGCTCGCCCAGCCCGACGATACCCTCGTCGGTATACATCTTCAGAAACAGCCAGCGCGGCTTGACCAGGAACGTTTCCAGTTTGGTGATCTTCACGGGGTCCTCTGCCTCCTGCGTGTAACGAGCTGCTTTTTAGTCTGCCTACGCCTTCTCCGCCGGGCAGCGCCGCGGCGCGCAGGGCCATACCGCCTGCCCGTCGAGCCGCCAGTGTACCACCGTTTGCGTGCGCGTGCATCGGCACATGGAGGGCGCTGCCCCTGTGCTTCGCAGGAAAATAAAGACGGCTGTTCATCGGTCCTGGTACAATGCCTGCGACAGGCGCAAGGCCAGGCCGGAGAGGAACGATGGCAACGGCGACAACCGTTCGGGGAGGCGGCGCGGCAGGGCCGCCGCGGCTCGGTCTCCCCGCGCTCTTCAGCACCTCGCTGCTGGTCGGCTACTCGGGGGCAATGATGCCGGGGCCGCTGCTGGCCGTCTGCATCGCCGAAGCCGCCCAGCGCGGCTTTTGGACCGCCCCGGCACTGGTGGCCGGTCACGGGACGCTGGAGATCGTGCTGGTCGCGGCGCTGACCGCCGGGCTCGGCGCGCTGTTGCGTCGGCGCAGCGTCGGCGCAGCGATTGCAGCGGTCGGCGGACTTGTCCTGCTCTGGATGGGGCAGGACATCGCCCGCGCCGCATGGCAGGGCAGCGTCTCCCTGGAGCTTGCACCGGGGCAGGGCGCTGGGCCGGCCGGTCCCTTCATCGCCGGCATCGTGGTGAGCGCCTCGAACCCGTACTTCATCCTGTGGTGGGCTACCGTTGGTGCAAGCTACGTAGCTCTGGCGCGGGCCTCCGGCGCGGCAGGCCTGGCCGCCTTTTTCAGCGGCCATATCCTGGCCGACATCACCTGGTACCTGCTGATCGGTTTTCTGGTGGCGTCCGGCCGGCGTATCCTCGACAACACTATCTACCGCGGCGTGCTGGTGCTCTGCGGGATCTTTCTCATCGGCCTGGGCATCTACTTCGTGTATAGCGCGGTGCGTGGGCGAGTACGCGCAGAGCCCCTGAGCGCCTCGTCTCCCGCTTCCTCCTCCCTGGAGAAGGAGGACCTGGAGAAGGAGGACCTGGAGAAGGGCCTAGAGTCTAGAGTAAGGAGTACTCCAGAGAAAGAGTGACCGAGGGAGTGCGTGACCAAGGGAAGGAGTGACCGCGCAGGAAGGGACGGCACAACAGCACACCATGGAGAGCAGTATCTTCTGCCTGGAGGGATACGGTGCCTGTTCCAGTCCTTCTGGACACCGACATCGGCGGTGATGTTGACGATGTGTTCGCGCTCTTGTTGGCGGCGCGCCGGCCTGAGATCCGGCTCCTCGGCGTCACAGTCGTGTTTGGTCCGGTGCGTGAGCGCGCAAGACTGGCGCGCAAGATGCTGGACCTGACCGGACGCCCGGACGTACCCGTTGCCGTCGGACTGGGCGAGACGCTGGATGGGTGGAAGCCGGAAAATGGATTTACCTCCGGCGAGGGGGCTGTGCGGCCGGAGGAGGAAGCAGACCTGGACCGCCGGCTGCACCCCCAGTCGGCCGTGGACTTCTTGATCGAGCAGATTACAGCTGCTGCCGAGCCCCCGGTGCTGGTGACGATCGGGCCGCTGACAAACGTCGGCGCTGCTTTGCAGCGCGAGCCCGGCCTGATCCAGCGCCTGCGCGCTCTGGTGATGATGGGCGGGCGCCTGGACGAGGCCGCCGAGAAGGGCGAGTACAATGTGAACTCCGATCCCCTTGCCACACGCATTGTCCTGGAGAGCGGGGCGCGGCTGCGCATCGGCACGTACGAGGTAACACGGCGGACCGTGCTGGGCTGGGATGCTGTGGTGCGCCTGCGCCGCAGCGAGGACCCTGCCTGCGTGGCTGCGGCGGCCCAGCTTGAACGCTACCTCGTGGCGCTCAAGCGGCCGGCCACGTCGATGTACGATCCGGTTACGCTGACGCTGGCCTATACCGAGCGCTTTCTGCGGATGCAACAGGTGCGCCTAGCCGCGACCTACGACACGCGACGGACGCACCTGCAGATCAGGCCGGATGGCCCGATCAACGCTGAGGTCAGCATTGACATCGACGCGCCGGCCTTCGAAGCCCATCTGCGCGAGACGCTCTTGCGCGCCGGCCTGTCGTAGAGCCGGCGGATGTATTTTTTTTGCACGGCTTCGGCGCTTGCCGAGGCCTTCGATGCCGGCCTGGACAGCACCGGTGTCACCGGTGCCGGACCGCGCTTGGCTCGCGCAGCGCCGGTGCTGACAAGAAGCGCAAACGTGGGGTCCCAGAGCATGCCGGCCCGCGCTGCTCAGTGCCCCGCACGCTCAGGGGATATCTGCGCAACAACCGGCTGAGGCGCCGCGTCCAGGGGACGTCCGGTTCCGGCGTAGCGCCGCACCATCGCCGCACAGAATTCGGCGAATGCCTCGATGCACCAGGGCGGGCTGGTGTGGTGCGGCTGCACACCCAGATGCTCCGGCGTGAAACAGAAGGTCACCGTCACCTGGAACTGATCGAGCGCCTGCATCTGGCGGTCGAACCACTCCAGCGCCCCGGGACGAAAGCTATCCGCCCAGCTCAGGCCGGTACGCAGGTAGCGCACTCCCAGCCGGCGCAGCCACTGCACCGCATCGTCAAGGCGGTGGTCCTGGAAGTGAAACCACTGGCAGATACCCAGGTCGGGCGTGTAGTCGGCAAACCGCCTGACCGCTCGCTTCGGCGTGCCGTCGGCGCGCAGCAGGCCCATGTGGAAGTGCCGGTAGTAGGCTGCCCCCTCCGCGTCCTTGTGGCGCGTCGTTGCCTCCCAGGTACACGGCAGGTCATAGAGGCTGTACCAGTGAATCCGCTCAGCGCGTCCCAGGAGAAGTTCGGCTGTCCGCCCCAGACCAAGCTCCTGGATCTCCTCCGCGCCGAAGGTGGAGACGCCAACCTCTGAGACCCACACAGGAAGACCTGCCACGTCCTCGATCGCCTTGAGCTTGTCCGGCCACGCGGAGACCTGCCAGTGGTTCCAATCGAGCGGAAACCCATGAATGGCTACCACATCGAGGTGGTCGAGGACCCCATGCCGGCGCATCAGGCGGATGAAGTCGGGGTCGATGGGCGAGATCCCGCCCAGCACGCGCCGCAGGTGGGGGTTTTCGGCGGCGACCGCGTCCGCGGCCAGCGTGACCATTTGCGCGAAGAGACGCCACTCCGGATCGAGCTCGATGGCCCAGTGCGACCGATTGTTGGGCTCGTTCCAGAACATCACCGCTTCGATCATCGGCTCTCTCACCCGGGCCGGACGCTTCCGTTCGAGAGTGCGCGTCCGGTTTGTTGCCGCGTCTGGTCTGACGCGGGACACTGAGCGCTGGTCCACACGAGCACACCCTCGTCCCCTTAGCCCCTTCGTTGCCACGCCCGGTGGGTACATTTTCTGAGCGGGAGCGCTCTGTGGCCCAGGAATGCCGGCATGGACCGCTCAGGCGTTTCCCGTGCTGGGCGGGAAACGGCTCTGGTTCGGGCCGGCCTCAGTGCGGCCCTTTGATCTCGACGCCGCACGGCCCGCCGTCCTCGGTGACCCGGCGCTCGACCGGCTCGCCGCGACGGGTGTAGAGCGGCATGTAGTAGCGGGCCAGCTCCTGCGCCGACACGCCCACATAGTGGCAGATAAACGAGCGCCGAAAGCGTGTCTGCGAGGTGTTCGGGTACGAGCCGTGGATCAGGCTGCCACCGAAGAAGAGCACGTCGCCGGGCGCCAGGTCAACCGGCTGTTCGTGCAGGCCCTCCGGCACGGGCACGTAGTCTTTCGTAAACGAGAGCGCCGGATCGGCCTCCTCCGGACAGACGATCTCCATATCCTGATCCTGCGTGCCGGGCACGACCACCAGACCACCGTTCTCGCGGTCGGCCGGATCAACCGCAACCCAGGCGGCAATGCACGTGCCGGGTTTCACCCGCAGGTAAAAGTTATCCTGGTGAAGCGCCTGGCCACGTGCGCCGGGCGGCTTGAAGTAGTACATGCTCTGCGCGGCCAGCGGCTCCTCGCCGAACAGATCGGTCAGGACATCCATGATGCGCGGGTGCAGCATATAGCGCATGGCTACTGCGCTTACCCGATGGGGATGCATCATGCGCGGGTAGACCTTCAGAACGTCACCGCCGGACTCCTCAGGCGGCACCGCGTGGAAGCACCCGGGAATAGAGCCGCGGGCATGGAGGGCCTCGAAATGTTCGCGAATCTCGGTGATCTCAGAAGGAGTCAGAAGGCCGGGAAGCACCAGATAGCCCTCGCGGCGGAAGTGATCGAGGTGCTCCTGCGTCAGCGCAAGCAGCGTTGCCCTACCAGTCATACAGGACGGTCCTCCTCTCCAGGCGCTCAAGAGCCATCACAGAAGCGGCCCATGCCTTTAGCACCCATGCAGCATTCATCCAGAACAGCGCCGGATGTCAGTGTAGCGTACCCGGGGCCATGGCACCAACACCAAGCGCTGCGGCCGGCGTGGAGCGCGGTCGCTCTTGATCTGGGGTATGGTATTGCGTGCTTTCTATCAACGGGAGCGCTCGGCTTCTATCGATGGGAGCGCTCAGCCTGAAGCGCGGAGAGTCGGGCGTAGGTGCCGCCCGGGGCCATGTGCTCTTGTGGCTACCCTGCTCGGTGATCCGGCTGTTCTCCAGGAGTACCCGCGTTGACGCGGCCGGCTGCGTGCCGCTATAATCGAGCTGTCATATTCACCGGCAGAACCGCCTGTTCTACCGCTGCGCGCTTGCCACCGTTGCCGGCCGGTGCGCGGCGATATAAAGTCAATTATGGCTACGTTTGTCTATTCACATATCTACCCAAGTACGGAGGATACCCATGTCTGGATCTGCCTGGCGTGCCCTCTGGAGCAGCCGGCTGAGCCGCCGTGCCCTTCTGGCATTGGCGGGCGGTGCTCTGCCAGGTGTGCTGGTCGCGTGCCGCGCCGCTCCCTCGACGGGCAAGCAGCCTGCCGCACCGCAGAAACCAGTCGAGATCAGCATCTACCACCGCCAGGCGTATACCACCGAGCTTGACCAGCAGGTGTTCCCGCCCGCGTACGAGCTCTTCCGCCAGCAGACTGGCATCACCGTCAACGAGACTATCCTGAACGAGGGTGACATTCCTGACAAGCTCACGGCCGCCATCGCCGGCGGCGCGCCGCCGGATGGCTCCTACGTGCATCCGCAGTGGGTGGCCTCCATGGCCAGCCGTGGCATGCTGGTGCCGCTGGAGTCGTACATCGCCAAAGACCGCGCCCTGAACCTGCCAGACATCTACCCGGCGCTGCTGGACTACTTCCGCTTTCCAACCAGCGGGGGCAAACTCTACGGGTTGCCCTTCTACTCCGGGCCGAGCATCACGGTGTTTAATCGCGCCCTGTTCGAACGCGAGGGCGTGCCGGCGCCGGATGAACTGGAAAAGCAGGGGCGCTGGACCTGGGACATGGTGCGGGAGGTCTCGATCAAGCTCACCAAGGGCGAGGGGCCGACCAAGACCTGGGGCTGGGACGGCATCACCACGGCGCTGCATTTCTTGAACATCATTATCTGGGGCTACGGCGGCGACCTGTGGGACAAAGACCTCACTCGCACCCTGCTGGGCGAGCCGCCTGCGGTGGCGGCGCTCCAGGACTACGCCGACCTGCGGGCCAAGTACAACGTCGTGGCCGAAGGGCCTGAGGTGCAGAACATTCCCTCAAGTCGCGCCGGCCGGCTGCCCTCGGGCCGCGTGGCCGCCCGCTACGGCATCAAGGCCGACATCCCGACGCTGGCCGTGGGCTCTGGCCAGGGCATCGTGCCCGGCATTGCCCCCGTCCCCAAAGGACCGGCGGGGCGCTTCGTGCGCAACGGCCCCAACTCGTTCATGATCCCACAGGGGAGCAAGCGCCCCGACGAGGTGTACCGCCTGATCGCTTGGATGACCACCATGGACTTCCAGCGCTTCCAGTTTGCCATCGGCGCCACTGTGGCGGTACGACGGACGCTGATGGACTCGCCGGAGTTCCAGCGCTCGCTGCAGCCCTGGGAGCCGCTGGCAGTATGGAAGGAAGCTGCCGAGCGGGATCGCGCCCTGCCCATGTCGGCTCGCCATTCGGAGATCCAGAACCTGTTCGGCCCGGCCTACACCGAGGTGAAGGAAGGCAAGACGACGGTGCGGCAGATCATGGAGCGTCTGGTGCCGCAGATCAACGCCTTGCTGCAAGAGGCGAAGGCGATCTCAGCTCCTGGGCGCTAGCAGACCTGCCCGAAACTGGTACGCTGTGCAGCGCTGATAAATTCGTATTTCTCGAATACACAAGAAGCAACACCTTGGAAAGCGCAGTCACCGCGACCAGTCGCTCTCCAACGAGAGTATCCAGTTATGCCCGACCTAGCATGGCTTGCTGAGGCGCGCGTCGTGATCTACGAGGCGTACTGGCCACCCTTTTACCCCGACATCGAGTTCGACGCTGCGCGGATGGTACACAGCCTCAAGGCGGTCAACGCCACCGCCGTACGCTTTGGCACCATCGGATACTGGGCCTATTTCCAGACACCGCACTACCCGATGCACCCGCAACTCGGCGAGCGTGACCTCTTGCGAGAAGCGGTCGACGCGTGCCATCAGGCCGGGCTCCGCCTGATCGCGTATATCCCTTTAAGCCACCCGATGGCACACGCTGCCTTGCGCCAGCGGCCGGCGTGGGCGCAGCGCGACCTCGATGGCCAGCGCCACGGCTGGTACCACGCTGGGGACCGCGGGCGCCCGTTTCTCTACCGTATCTGCTCGCGCGGCCTGTACCGTCCGGTAGCACGCGAGATCACTCGCCAGATCGTGGCGAACTACGATGTCGATGCGATCTACTTCGACGGCCCGCACTATTACACGCCCTGCTACTGCTACGGGTGTCAGGAGTCATTCCGCGAGCGCACGGGCATGCCGTTGCCGCGCATCCGCCGCGGCCGCGAGGCTGAGCTTGACTGGCAGGATCCGGCGATTCGCGCCTACTTTCGCTGGGTCGAAGATATTGACCACGAGGTGCTGCAAGAGCAGATCGACACGATCCGGTCGCTGAAGGACATCCCCGTGCTGGCGCACGGCTCAAGCGTACTCCACCGGTTATATAAGCAGCCCCACCAGCGTCTGATTCAGCAGGTAGACGGCACGCTCTTCGAGATGGGTGAAGACTACCTGCATCGCCTGCTGATCGCCTGTCTGACGCGCTCCGCTGGCAAAATCATGTGGTCGTATACCGGGGCCTATAACAACCATCCGCGCATCTTCGGCCATGGCAAGGAGTGGGTCCTGGAAGGGTTCGGGAGCCTGGCGGTCGGGGGCAGCGCGCTCGTCGCGGCGGGCGGTCGGCTCTATTACGATCTGCGCGGCGCTGAGTATGTGCGCGAGGTCTATGATTTCCAGGCACGCCACAGCGAACTCTTTACCGGCCTTATGCTCGTGCCATTTCTCGCGCTGCCGTACTCTCAGGCGACCGCCCAGTGGTTCGGCCGGGACGACCCCGAGACACGCTATAACACCCCCTGGCGGGCTGCCTATGAGCTCTTGCACGATGCCAAGCTCCAGACTAATCCGGTGCTTGAGGCGGTGCTCGATGACCCCGCCGCCCTCGCTCGCTATCCGGCCATCTACGTGCCCAATGTTGCCTGCTTGAGCGACAGGCAGGTGCAACACCTTCGTGAGTACGTGGCTGCTGGGGGCGGTCTCATCGCTGCCGGGAACACCTCCACGCACGATGCTGAGGGCGTCCCGCGCGGAAACTTTGCGCTTGCCGACGTGCTCGGGGTTGACTTCATCGGCGAAGATTGGATCGGCCACGACACCTATTTACATGTTGACTCAACAGCCCACCCGGCTCTGGGCACCCTCCAGCCCGGTGAACTCATTCCAGTGCAGCGACGCGCGCTCGTACAGGCGCGCTCCGGGGCAGAAGTGCTGGCCACGATCCAGCGTTTCCAGCACGACACCGGTCAGCCGGCCCTCGTGGTCAATGCGTACGGGCAGGGACGCGTCGTCTACTTCGCCTCGGCCCCGGAAGATGCCTATGTGCAGTGGCTCTACTTGACCGATCCTCTTGGACCGCCACCAATCCAGCGCCGGCGCATGGGATATGATCGCCTGCCATGTGTGCGTGATCTCTTGGCCGGCGCCGTGCGGTGGGTCACGCGGGAGACGTTGCCGTTTGAGATGGACCCTGATCCTGGGATTGTCGCGCTGCTTACGGAAAAGCCGGGGCTGCGTGTCCTGAGCTTGATTAATCTCACCGGGCCACGCCGAGAGACGAGCCGCTGCGTCGTTCCCTACACTGTGCCGCGCCGCCATATCACCGTGCGGCTGCGGTGCGAGCGAGACGTGCCGGTAGAGCTCCTGCGCACAGGGCAGACACTGTCCACAGTTCGTCGGGGCCCCTATCTCGAGGTCGTTGTGCCTGAACTCCACGACTACGAGGCTGTGGTCGTTCGGATGTAGTGGTACCGTGCCTCTGGGCGGAACACCCCGGCATATATAGCCGAGGGAGACCTGAAGCGGGACCGGAAGTGCTCAGCGGTACCGCTCGTGCGGCATCGTATGCGAGACAAGCCGGCTGATGCGCAGTATCATGGTGCTGCTCCTGGGCTCTCGGTACGCGTACGCACGAGGCGCTGTGTATCAAAGTATCAAGCGTGGGAGACGTGAGGATAGCTATGCGTCATGAATGGGCGATCAGTCGCAAAGCGTTGCTCGGTTCATTGCTGTCCATGGGGGGTGCTTTCATTCACCGCAGCCTGCCGGATGGGTGCAGGGCCGCGGCAGGCTGAAGACGAACGCGCGAAGGTCGAGGAGGTGCTCAGGCAGAAGGCCACGATCCAGTTTATGTCCTATATCCCGCCGGCCTTTGTCCAGAAGGCCCAGGATGAGTGGGCGCCGCAGTTCTCGCTCAAGTATCCGACCATCAAGGTCGAGGTGATCATCGGGCCGGGCGGCATCATCGACATGGAGCAGAAGCTCCAGACCATGGCCGCGGCCGGGGTGCCGCCGGACGTGTACGTCAACGTGCGCCCGGCCAGCAAGTTCGCTCGCCTCGGCCTGCATACGAATCTTAGCCCGTTTATCAGGCGCGACCGCTTCGATACACGGCAGTTCCCCGAGAAGGTCTTCGAGTGGTTCGCCAAATACCAGGGCGACGTGTATGGCCTGCCGGTGTACATGCATGCCGAGTCAGCCACGCTGATCTACAACCGCACGCTGTTTCAGGAGGCCGGTGTGCCCGAGCCGCCGGCTCAATGGGGCGACCCGCGCTGGACCTGGGATGCTTTTGTAGAGGCGGCGCGCCGGCTTACCAAGACCGGTCCAGATGGCGTGCTGGCGCAGGCAGGTGTGGACACGCTCGCCTACCCCGTGCACCTGCCGGCCCTCTGGAACGCTGCCTGGGTCACCCCCGACCTGAAGACTGCCACCTGCGATACGCCGGCCATGATCGAGTGCTACACCGCCTACGCCGACCTGCCAAACAGGCTGCATGTGATGCCGCGTCCGGAGGAGCGCCAGCAGATGTTCGGCACCACGCGCCCCTTCTTTACCCAGAAGGTCGGCATGTCCACGATGGGCTCCTGGGAGTTCCCCACCTTTCAGCGGCTCGACACCATTGACTGGGCCTTTATGCCCTGGCCGAAGCCGGTCCAGGCCGTCTCGGTGCAAGATCCCGGCATGGTCTACCTGCCTGAAGGCTCGAAATACAAAGAGCAGGCCTGGGCCTTCATCAAATGGATGGCGGAGGGGCAGCAGTTTGCCACCAACTTCGGCTGGATGCCCATTGTCGAGGCTGAAGGCGTGAAGTGGGCCAAGGAGTTCTTCGCCGCCAGGCCAAACAGCCGTGTGACGGTGTTGACTGACTCGCTGAAGTATGCCGTGCCGACCGACCCCATCTTTGCCGTGCCGGGCTTGGAGAGCTTCGTGCGCCAGTCGATCGAGCCGGCCATCACGCGCATCTTCCGTGGGGAGGCCGGTGCCAAGGAGACGCTGCAGGGACTCAAAGGCCCACTCCAGGAGGCACTGAACCAGGCCTGGAGGTGAGAAGACCGGCCATCAACGGATTGTGCGAACAGATTGAACGGATGGGCTTCTCTGCACAGGGTGGCTGCACATGGCGGCGGGTGCTGCACTGGAGCGAAGCACCGGGGGCCGTGCGCCCAGCGGTGCACGCGCACATGATACCGCGTGCTGACGGAGACAGATAGGTAGAATGAGCACCATGCTGCGCGCGGGAGTGCTGGGGCTGCGTCGCGGCCTCAGCTTTGTGCGCGTGCTCCAGGCGATGGACGGTGTCGAAGTAGCTGCTGTGGCCGACCTGGACACCGACCTGGTCGAGCGCGTCTGTCGCGAGCATGGCATCGCGCAGGGATGCAGCACGCTTGCGGAGCTCCTGCAACACAGCCTGGACTTCGTGGTGATCGCCACGCCGCCTGCGCTGCACGTTGCCCACACCATTGAAGCGCTCGACCATGGCGTCCACGTGCTGTGCGAGGTGCCTGCCGTGGTGCGCCTGGAGGAATGCGAGACGTTGCTGGCGGCAGTGGAGCGCAGCGGGCGGCAGTACATGCTGGCCGAGAACTGCTGCTACTGGGCGTTCGTGGATACCGTGCGGCAGCTCTACGCCCGCGGCGACTTTGGCACCATCTTCTACTCTGAGGCCGAGTACATCCACAACATCCCCCAGCTTCGCCGCGATGCGCAGGGGCAGCCGACCTGGCGCGCTACCCTGGAGCCGATCACGTACATCACGCACAGTTTGGGGCCGATCATCTGGATCACCGGACAGTATCCGACCGAAGTAAGCTGCTATGGCACGGCGGAGCACTTCGAGCCCGGCGTGACCGACCTGCACGTGGCGATCTTCCGCATGACGGACGGGAGCGTGGCACGCGTCACCATCTCGTTCGCCAACGCGCACTGGGGACACCATCGCTTCGCTTTCTTCGGCACGCGGGCGTCCCTGGACACCGGCTCAGTGGGCCTCGACGAGCCCAAGTTCTGGTCGCCTGCGCTGCCGAACATTGCCGCGCCGGTACGCCTGCCGCTGGGGACGAACTTCCCGCAGGCGCCGCGGGCGGCGACGCTGGGCGGCCACGGCACGGCCGAGTGGTACATGCTCCAGGATTTCCTGTGCGCGCTGCGCGAGGACCGCGCGCCGCCGATCGACGTCTACGACGCCCTGATGTACAGCGTCCCCGGGCTCTGCGCCCTTGAGGCGGCCCGCACCGGCCGGCCGGTTGCCATCCCACAGTACCAGCAGCGCCGTACGAAGCACAGGCGAGTGGCACGCTAGCCAGTCGCCTCCCAGAGCTGGACCTGACTGGCCCAGTCGCCGGCACTGCGGAAGCCGCGCACCTGCGCCGGGAGCGCCGGCACACCGGCAGCCATCAGCGCTGCCCCGGTGCTCTCCACGCCATTCTCGGCGCGGCGGTACCGGAGCGCCGGGTCAAGCCCGCGCAGCCGCACCCGCCGTGGTCCCTGGCCCAGCACGCCGCGGATCTGGTAGAGGAACAGCACGCTTGCCCGCCGGTCCGCCGACACGTACTGCACGGCGCAGGGGCCGCTTAGGCGCGGCGGCTCAAGCCAGTACTGCGTGCCCTGCTGGATGATCGGCCGGAGGCGCTTGTACTGCGCGATGAGCTCCCGCGCCCGGGCCAGCTCCTCCTCGGACCACGCACGGATATCCCCGCCGATGCCCAGCACTCCCTGCATGGCCACGTGGAACCGGAATTCTAGGGGGCTGGTGCGCCCGGTCTGCCTGTTGGGCACGTCGGTGACCCAGCACACCATCGTGCGCGGCGCGTAGGCGCGGCTGTACCCGTACTGGATAAAGAGCCGGTCGGATGCCTCGGTGTCGTCGCTGGTCCAGACCTGGTCGGTCAGGCGCAAGATGCCCAGGTCAGCGCGCCCGCCTCCGCCGGCGCAGCTCTCGATCAGCAGATCGGGGAACTCGGCGCGCAGTGCGGCGATGACCGAATAGACGCCCTGTACGTGGCGCACCCAGACCTCGCGCTGCCGCTCAGGCGGGGCATCCGGCCAGCCGACTTCGGTGAGCGCCCGATTATGGTCCCACTTGAGGAAGTCGATGCGATGTTCGCGCAGGAGGCGGCGCAACTGCTCCAGGATGTTGGCTCGCACATCTTCGCGGGCGAAGTTCAGCACGAGCTGGTTGCGCTGCAGCGTGGGCTCCCTGTTCGGGAAATGAAACACCCAGTCGGGATGCGCCCGATAGAGGTCACTGTCGGGATTGACCATCTCGGGCTCGACCCACAGGCCGAACTGCATGCCCAGGCGGTGGACCTCATCGATGAGCTCGTTCAAGCCGTGCGGGAACTTGCGCGGGTTGACCACCCAGTCCCCCAGGCCGGCACGGGAGTGGTCGCGGGCGCCAAACCAGCCGTCATCCACCACAAAGAGCTCAACGCCGAGCGTGGCTGCCCGTCGGGCCAAGGCGATCTGCTGCTCGACCTGGACATCGAACAGGGTGGCCTCCCAGGAGTTGTACAGCACCGGGCGCAGCGTCGTGCGATGCCGTGCCGGCAGGACCTCAGCTGCCTGATAGCGCTGGAGGATGCGCGCCGCGCCGTCCAGCCCCTCTTCGCCGTAGCCGCAGGCCAAGGCAGGCGTCTCGAACCGCTCCCCCGGCGCCAGGTGCCACGCAAAGTCAAACGGCTGGATACCGGCCACGATGTTGACCGCGTCGTTCCGCTCGACTTCGCACGTGATGTACCAGCTCCCACTCCAGGCCAAGGCCCCGAACCAGACCGGGCCGTGATGCTCGGTGGTCTCGCCAGCACGTCCCAGTGCGAACCAGGGGTTAGCCTCATGGCTGGTGAAGCCGCGCCGGCTCTCGGTGACGAACTTGCCGGGGAGAAGTGGCCGTCGCTGGAGCTGGAACTCGCAGCCCCACTGGCCGTGCAGGGTCCAGATCTCGTACGACGCCGGGGGCAGGGCCAGCCCGGCGCTCAGCACGCGCTCCAAGCGCACCGGGCGCTCGCCGTCGTTCTCTACCACCACGCTGCGCGCGATCACGTCAAGGTCGGGGTAGACGACGAACCGGTGTGTGACGCGCAGGCGATAGACCGGGTCGGTGAAGGCGAGCTCCAGCACCGGACGCCCGTCCTGTTCGATCACACGATCTTCCTGAAACATCAGGCGCACGATGCGCACGCCGTCGGCATAGACGGCGCACAGGCACGGCTCTTTGAAGCACGGGTCGCCGTAGACTGAGTAGGCCAGCGGCACGCTGTCCAGGAAGCGCGCTTCAGACGGCCGGTTGCCCAGGGCATGGGGCAGGTACGCCTCGGCCTGCGGGCCGCCGGCAGCGCCCCAGTGATCGAGCAGCAGGGCACCGTCTGGGCCGACCGACAGCACCATTGCCGTCTGGGTGGTCAGCAAAATCCAGGCCGGCCGTCCCGCCAGCGTCGTGCGTACGATCGGTGGGTGAACCGCGCCCTCCTGCATCGCCAGATGACTCCTCGTGTCTTGAATATTTCTTGAATACAAATTTTTGAATACTAGACTTGAATATTGAACTGTGAATACTGTGAATACTGAGATGGGGTGTACCGGGATAGCGCTGGGAATAGTGCCGTGAGCGCCCCATCACCAGTCGGCGACCGACTGGTCAGGATGGAAATAACGCAGGATCTCCTCCTGCTGGAAAGGATGCTGCGCTGCGACCCTCTCGTTCGCCTCCACGCCCAAGCCGGGCTTGTCGGTCGGGAGGCATAGCCCCGTTCGAGGCGCAGCGGCTCGAGCAGCACCTCGTCCCGCCAGGGCACGTCCGATCGGAAGCATTCCTGGATCAGGAAGTTGGGCGTGGCGAAGCCGAACTGCAGCGCCGCAGCGGTTGCGACCGGCCCCAGCGGATTGTGCGGTGCGACGGAGACGTAGTACGTCTCGGCCATGGCGGCGATCTTGCGCGCCTCCCAGATACCGCCGCAATGACACAGGTCCGGCTGGATGATGCCGCAGGCCCGTCGCTCTAAGAGCTCGCGAAACTGGTAGCGCGTCACCAACCGCTCGCCGGTCGCCACCGGAATAGGAATCGCTCGCGCCACCTGGGCGAGGGCCTCAACGTTCTCTGGGGGCACCGGCTCTTCGAAGAACCACGGCCGGTACGGGGCCAGCACGCGGGCATACTGGATGGCCATCTCCGGCCAGGTGCGCCCGTGCAGGTCCACCATGATGTCTACCTCGTCCCCCACCGCCTCGCGAATGGCGGCCATACAGCGCTCGGCATGCCGCAGGGCAGCAACCCCGTCCAGGGGGAAGGTGCGCGGCACCACCAGCACCTTCACCGCCGTGAAGCCTTCTTCGACCGAACGGCGAGCCCGCTCGGCCATGCGCTCGGGCTGGTCTTCCAGATAGACGCTCGCCATCTCACCGCCGCCCAGGTGGTCGTACAGGCGGATGCGATCGCGCACCGGCCCGCCCAGCAGGCGATAGACCGGCAGGCCAACTGATTTCCCGAAGATATCCCAGCAGGCCTGCTCGATGCCGCTGATGGCGCTCATGCCGACGATTCCGGCGCGGAAGAAAGCCTGGCGGTAGAGGATCTGGCAGAGATGCTCGATGCGCGTGGGGTCCTCGCCCAGCACCAACGTCGTGAGGTCCTGGATGCAGCCCACCACCCCGCGGGTCTTCCACTCGAGGGAGGCCTCTCCCCAGCCGACGATCCCGGCGTCCGTCTCCACCTTCACGAAGACCCAGTTGCGCATGCGCGCGTTAACGACCACCGGAGTAATCGCCGTGATTTTCACCGCTGCGGCCTCCCTTCTTTGTATTAGTTAGTTTTTTCTCCTAGTTTAGCTACTAGGTTTAGCCACTAGTTTTTAGGGTTCTTTATTTGTACGCTCATGAGGCGAAGCGGGCGCTCAACCCCCCATCGACGAGGAGCACTGCGCCGGTGATGAAGCTGGCTTCATCGGAGGCCACGAAGGCGATCAGGTTCGCCACCTCGGCCGGTGAGGCAATGCGTCGCAGGGGATGCAGTTCCGCGACCCGACGCAGTGCGGCCTCGGGGTTGGGCTGTCTGGCCAGCCACTCGTCCACCAGGCGCGTGTGCGTCCAGCCCGGGCAGACGGCATTGACGCGGATGCCGTAGGGACCGTAGTCCAGCGCCAGGCTGCGCGTCATTCCTACTAACCCGGCCTTAGCCGCCGCGTAGGGGAACATGCCCTCCGTGGTCATGATGGCGTGGATCGAGGCGATGTTGACGATGCTGCCCCGTCGCGCTGCCTTCATCGGCCGCAGAGCGTACTTGGCGCACAGCCAGGCTCCCTTCAAGTCCACAGCCATGGCCTGGTCCCACTCCCCCTGCGTCATTTCCGTGGCATCGAAGTACGTGTTCACTCCGGCGTTGTTCACCAGGATGTCCAGACGCCCGAAGTGCGCCAGGGTCTGCTCGACGGTGCGGCGCACCGATTCCTCGTCGGTGATATCACAGCGGATGAACCGCGCGCGTCCGCCCTGGGCCGTCAGGCGCTGTGCCGTCTCCTCGCCGGGTTCCGGATCAAGTTCGGCGATCACGACGGCGGCGCCTTCGGCCACGAACTTCTCGGCCGTGGCGCGGCCGATGCCCCGGCCGGCGCCGGTGATGATGGCAACCTTATCCTGCAAGCGCATGGCACCTTACTCCTTCGCCTGAACCGGCCTGCACTCCTGCCGCCGGATAGCCCTGCGGGCGGCAGCACCGATTATGTGAATTCCAGAGAGAACCGCCAGCTCCGCACCTCCCGCGGGCCAAGCCTGAGATAGTCGCCGTGCTGCAGAGCGCGGTCGAGACGGTCCGGGTAGCCCGTGCACGGCTCCAGACCGATGTGTGCGGTCGGGGCATCCGGCGAGGGCCAGGCGCCGGCATTGATCCAGAGGCCAAGGTACGAGATCTCGGCCGCGTTCCAGGAGAGCGTCACCGCCGCGCCGTCGGGCTGCCGCAGCGTGACCCGGCCATCTGCCAGGCGGCCGGTGAAGAGCTTCTCAGCCACGCCGGCCTGTGCCCCGGGAAAGCGGCTGACGTCCACGCGCCGGCCGTCGCTGGTGGACAGATGCGGCCAGGAATGGTACTCCAGGCCGGTGGGGATGCGTCCTCCTGCCGAGTAATCGACCAGCACCGGCGTGCCCTCGGGAAGCTCGAGCACTGTTCCTGCCTCAGCGGTAAAGAGGGGATGGGCCGACCACAGCACAGCGAGGGGATAGGGCGCCAGGTTTTCCACCTGGTACTCAGCGACCAGGCTGCGTGCTCCCGCGAGGCGCAACCAGCGCTCGAAGCGATAGGGCAGCCGGATGCCATAGACCCATGTCTCCAGCGCATCCTGGGTGCGCCGCCATTCCCACGGCAGGGTCCAGAGCTCCCCATGGTCTGGGAGCGCAATGCCCTGCCAGGGCTCTTCCGGATACACGCACGGCGCGATCGTCGGGAAACACTCGTCCCAGCCGCCGGCATTCTGCATCTCGTAGCGGTCGCCATATCGTCGTGGGGTCAGGGGCACACGCGGGTCCTGCCACAGCCACTCGCGGCCGTCGGCTGTGCGCAGCGACACGATCTTGGCGCCGAGGCGTGGCGCGACGGTAAGTTGCAGCCCCTTGCTCTGGAGCGTGAGCTGCTCTGGGGTCGTTTCCATGTCTGCCCTCCAGCCGCCGGGGACCGGCCCTAGGTTCTTTCGGTGCGTCAGCCAGCCAGGATGCAGTGGTTCCAGTGCTGCTGCCACGCCACATCCTGCCGGCAGGGATGATGCGGCGCGGCGTTGGAGCACAGGATACTCCCCAGAAGTTTAGGCGCAGGCAGGTCTGGATGGCAAACTCAGCGATGCCTTTGCCAAAACAGGACCTTTTCCGAAGCAATAGACACGATGCATAGCTAGACACGATGCATAGCATCGATGCGTAGCCTAGGCGTGCAGTACTGGTCAAGAGCTTCTCCGCCATCATCCGAGCTCATCCTGGTCCCCTGGTGCACGGATGGCCGCTATGCTTTATGATGGTCAACGATGGAGAGCCACCACAGAGGTCATATATTGGGGAAGGGCCAGCCCGTTCAACCCGTCCATGTCGGTGCTGTCGACCGGCAGCACCAAGAGCCCTGAGAGTGACAGACGAGCGAAGGAAAGGAGCATAGCTTTGTGGTCTCACCCCGCGGCTTCGCTGCATACCGACAGGTCTGGGGCGAACCTTCCGCATAGGCCGGCGTTCAGCCGGCGCCGGCTGCTGGCAATGACGGCCGGCGCAGGCGCAGTGCTCGTAGCATGCCGGGCCCAAATGCCCGGACAGCCTGCCCCGCGGCAGACCGCCAAGCCGGTCAGGATCGAGCTGGCGACCGACTGGAACTCGCCACCGCGCAAGGATGTCCTCGATCTCATGAAAGACGAGTTTCAGAAGCGCTACCCTCACGTTACGATCGAGCACCAGCACGTCACTGCCGCGGGCGGAAGTGCCGAGGGCTACACGGAAAGGGTCCTGGCCCAGGTGCTGGCCGGCACGCCGCCCGACATCATCGCCAATTGGGCCTACCACCCTTATGTCGAGCATCTGGTAGACCTTACCAGAGACGCGCCGGCTCTGGGCTGGAAGAAAGCAGAGGTGGTCTACGATCCGTTTAATCAGGAGGTTGACGGGAAGCTCTACATGCTCTCCATGAGCACGTCGGTCAGTGGGTGGATCTACAACAAAACGATGTTTGCCAGTGCAGGCCTGAAGGAACCGGACGACACCTGGACGCTCACGAATGTGCTGGAGGCAGCCCTGCGGCTCACTGACCCCGGCAAGCACCAGTTTGGAATCCATGCCCCGAACGGCTTCTGGTTCGGCTTCCTGGAGATCCTGTGGGCCGCCGGAGCCGGCTCGACCGGCCCGACATCGGCCGAGATGTTCAGTATCGCGCAGAAGCGGTCACGGCTGGCTGAGGCGCGCGGCCCCGATGCCTTCGAGTGGTATATCGATTTACTCCACAAGCACAAGGTGGCGCCAACCCAGCAGGATATGCAGGCGGGCGCTCAGTTCGTGAACGGGAAGATCGGCATGCAGCCGTTCGGGATCTATAATTCCGGCGGCATGGCCACGCGCATCGGCGACAGCTTCCAGTGGTCCGCCATGCCTATTCCGAAAGATCCGGCGACGGGCAGGCGCGCCTATGACCTGAATTCCGAGGGCTTCGTGATCCCCAGGATTACCCGCGACCGTGGGACCTACGAGATCGCGCTTGCATACGTGCTCTCGTTCTACAGTGACCCGGTGATGCAGGCAGTGGCCAAGACGCGCTCGACGCTGCCGATCATGCGCAGGTGGATCGAGAGCCCGGACTATCTCAGCCCGCCGCCGCTGGGCCTCGAGGTGATCGTCAAGACGCTCAATGATCGTCAGATCATCGTGGGCGATCACCAGCAGCGCTATCCCCGCTTCCGGCAGTGGATCCAGGCTGTGCGCGAGGAGCTGAACAAGGCCTTCAGCGGCGAGAATGCGGCGAAGCAGGCGCTTGCTGCTGCTATGGCAGCCGGCGATCGGGTGCTGGCGACCGGCTAGGACTGTTTTTGCGCCAGCATTCTTCCCGGCACAGGGCCCCTGGCGGCACCTGCCGGGGGCTCCTGGAGGGAGCTGAATGATCCGAGATGTACCGGCGTGGTTCCAGTACGAGGCGCACGTGCCGTTTCGGCTTGGCGTGGTGACGAATGAAATCTCCCAGGACCTGCAGCACGCGCTCAAGGTTGCTGCAGAGCTCGGCATCCGCGATGTCGAGCTGAACACGCTGTGGGGCCGCCAGGTCACGGAGCTCACCAATGCTGAGCTCGCACAGGTCCGCGCCCTCCTCGACGTGTACGGCATGCGCGTGGCGGTTATTCTCGATGGCGCGTTTAAGGCTATCCCGCTGGACGCTATCCCTGCGCCTGGAGAGCTGGAGACCGAGATGTATCGCCGTGAGCGGCAGGTGTTAGAGCGCGCCATTGCCATCGCCCACATGCTTGGTTGCGAACGCGTGCGGATCTTCGCGTTCCGCAGGCCCATGGCAGGGATCGAGGCCGGGACGCCGGGCTGGCGACCTTCCCCTGCGCCTACTCCCGCCGAGCTGGATCGCCTGGCCCGCGGCCTGCGACCACTGTGCGAGCTGGCCGGCCGGGAGGGCGTGACGCTCGTCTTGGAGAACGTGCGCTACTGCTATGCCGATACCGGTGCACACACGCGGCAGGTCGTTGAAGTAGCCGGCTCACCACACCTTAAGGTCATCTGGGATCCGGCGAATGCGTATGTCTCCGCGGAAGGCCGCGCCTATCCCGACGGCTATGCGGCCGTGCGCACGTACACAGTGCATGTGCACCTTAAGGACGCACGCTTCACCGATCGCGCCACAGGCCAGACCCGCTGGGAGTGCATCGGAGCCGGGGAGGTCGATTGGGCGGGACAGATACGCGCTCTGATACGAGATGGCTTTGCCGGCGTGGCCGGCCTGGAGACCCACTGGCGCCTGCCCGGCGATACCGGCGAGCGCTCGACGGTTGAAACCTGGCGCGGTCTGAGCAAGGTCGTCGATCGTGTGTTGAACAGCGGGTGAGCCCACGAGTGCAGGCGCCTGTCACCATCTCCCGTAAGCTCATGCCCTAGTTTAGCCCACACGGGGTGAACGCTATGCAGCGCGGGATCGACGTGCACTGCCACCTGTTCCCTGAGACGTACCTGGCTCTGGTGCGGACTGCCGGTGCCTCTGCACGCACGCGTCTTGTGCCTGGTGCGGGAGGGGTTGAGCGCTTGCAGGTGCCCGGTCTTCCGGCCTATGCCATGACACCAGACTATCGCTCTCCGGAGGCGCTGATAGCCTGGATGGACGAGGCCGGTCTGGAGAAAGTTGTCCTTACACCGGCGCCGCCGGCGGTAGCGTACTGGGAGTCCGTCGCGTTCGCCCGTGAAGTAACGCCTGCTCTCAACGAGGGGATAGCCGCAGCCGCGCGAGCCTATCCCGATCGCATCATCCCCGCGGCTACGGTGACGCTCACCGATCCGGCCCGTGCCCCCGATGAGCTGCGCACCGCGGTACAGCGCTATGGCCTGCGCGCCGTCCTCATTCTCACGAATGTCAATGGACGCAACCTTGACGAGCCAGAGTTCTTTGATTTCTTTGCGACGGCTGCGGAGGTGCGGGTTCCGGTGTTTGTGCACCCGAACCCGGTCAGCCCGCTCGGCCGCGAACGGCTCCAGCGGTACTACCTCCACAACGTCATCGGCATGACCACCGATACGACGGTCGCTATTGCCTCGCTGATCTTCGGCGGCGTGCTGGAACGCCTGCCGGACCTGCGCGTGTGGTTTGCCCATGCGGGCGGCAGTTTTCCGATCTTGCTCGGTCGGATGGAGCACGCCTACCGCGTGCGACCTGAGGCACAGGGCACTGTGCCGCGCTCGCCATCGGCATACCTGGACCGGCTGGCCTTTGACACGCTGGCTCACGATCCCGCTGCCCTGCGGTACGTGCTGCAGGTCATGGGCCCGCAGCGGCTGATGATCGGCAGCGATTATCCCTTCGCCATCGGCACTCGCCGTCCGCTGGACATCGTCGACACGCTGGAGGGTCTTACAACGGAGCAGCGCGCAGCTATCCTGGCGGAGAATGCGCGGCAGTTCTTCGCTCTTGCCTGAGCGGGTGAGGCTCATCAGGCGATAGCCCGGCAATGCTGGTCTTGGCGCCGGGGCATGCTGATGCGGACAGAGATGCTACCAATGGCGCTAGACGTGGTACGACCCGGGGGCGCCCCATTCCAGTGGGTCACAGGCTTTTTATAAATTTATAAATTCATAAAAATGTATTAAAATATAAATCGACACAGAAGATGCTCAGGGCAGCGATTGAAGCCACTCCGCCAGCGAGGCCACGGTCGCCAGGCGTGCGATGGCGGCCTCTCGCTCGCCATGGGCATCGCCCGCAGGCGTTGCTCAAGCTCAGGCGGAAGCAGCCCGAAGCGGCTCTCAGCGATGCGCCGGGCGATATGGATAGCCGCCTCGATTTCCCCCTCCACGCGGCCTTGTTGAAGCCCTTGTTGAAGGGCTTGCTCCGCAGCCTCGCGGCGTGCAGCCTCGGTCCACTCATGCAGCAGTTCCTGGACCAGCGGTGACTCGACAATCATGCGGTCCTCCACAAGGCGGCGCACCAGCGCCCGGTCAAAACGCAGGGCAGCCAGTGCCGCAGTGCAGGCATAGACATCCTCTTAGCTGCGCGGCACGGTGCCACCCGGCGCGAGTGGCAGGGCACGCACCCGTACCCCTGTAGCATCGAAGATGGCGTTCGCCACGGCCGGGGCAATGCCCACGATCGGCGTCTCGCCCGCGCCGGCCGACGGCAGGTCTTTGCGGTCGAGCAGCACCGTCTCGATTGCGGGCACGTCGCTGAAGCGTGGCACGCGGTACTGCGAAAACCGCGGGTTCAAGATGCGCCCATTTTCGAAATGAATGGCCTCGAAGAGCGCGCCGCCGAGGCCCATGATGATCGCGCCTTCGATCTGATTGCGCAGGTTATCTGGATTTAAGATGACCCCGCACTCGAACGCTTCAACCACGCGCACAACCTTCAGAGCACCGCTGGAGGGATCGACGGTGACCTCGGCACAGGTGGCCACGTAGGAACCCTTCTCGAAGCCGCAGGCCAGCCCATAGCCGTGACCGGGCGTGCGCTCGCGCGGCGGCCAGCCGAAGCGCTCGGTTGCGGCGAGTAGCACCGCGCGCAGGCGATCGTCGCGCAGATTACGCAGGCGCAGCTCCAGCGGGTCGATGCCGAGCGCGTGCGCCAGCTCGTCCAGGTGGCTTTCCCGGGCGAAGTGATTCGCCGTGGCAGCCAGCGCGCGGTACGAGCCCTGCCGCAGGGGCGATTGGGCCGGATGAAATTCCACCCGCTGATGGGGGAATGCATACACCGGCCGGATGGCCGCCGGGCCGGCGTTGTAGGTGTGAAACTCCCACGCGGTGACCGTTCCATCGCGGCGCGCCCCGCTGCGCACATCGATCACCCCGGCCGGGCGGAAGTAGGCCCAGGTAAACTCCTCTTCCCGCGTCCAGACGACCTTCACCGGCCGTCCCGCCGCGCGCGCCAGCCGCGCCGCCTCGATAGCCGCGTCGCCGGTATGCTTCCCCCCGTAGCCAGAGCCGGTATCCGGGACGATCACCCGCACATGGTCTACCGGAAGCTGGAAGGCAGCGGCAAGTTCGGCCTGCACGCCAAACGGCCGCTGCGTGCCGGTCCAGACTGTCAGCCGGTCGCCATCCCATGTCGCGAGCGCTGCGCGCGTTTCCAGCGGCGCATGGGCGATGTAGGCAACGGTATAGGTGGCCTCGAGACGCAGCTCTGCCTCGGCCAGCCCCTCGTCGATCGATCCAATGACGTAGCTCTGCCCTGCGCCACGCCCCCGTTCGCTCTCCTGGGACACCACCGGGTGGGTACGCAGGTACTCGAAGAGCTCGTGCTCGGAAGGCTGCGGCGGAATCGACCATTCGGCACGGATGGCCGCAATGGCGCGCTCAGCCGTCCACTCATCGGGGGCCGCTACGCCGACGAAGTTCCCATCACACACAACGATCACGCCGGGCATCGCCTCGGCAGCACGGGTATCCACCGACACAAGCACTGCCTGAAATGCCGGCGGACGCAAGACTTTGCCCCACAGCATCCCCGGCAGGCGGAGATCAGACGCATAGCGGTAGCTGCCGGTCACCATCGCCACAGCATCGGCCTTCGGGACTGCCGAGCCTGCCACCTTCCACTGCTCAGGCGGAGTGAGTTCGACCGGCTCATCATCGCGCACGACCACAAGCAGCTTGCGGCCGGCAGCGAGCCGGGCAAAGTCCAACGTCTCGCCGGTATCCACCCGGACGACCCGACCATCAGTGATGGTAAGCTCAGTAGGCTCGACAAGCCAGTGCTGTGCGGCGAGCTCGATTAACGCCCGGCGGGCCCGGGCGGCGGCTTTCCGTAGACGCGGCGCCATGACCGGCGTCGTCTGGCTGCCGAAGGTGCCCATGTCAAATGGGGTCACGCCAGTATCACCCATCACCAGCCGCACCGATGTCAGCGGCAGGCGCAGTTCCTCTGCGATCACCTGGGCGAGCGAAGTGCGGCTGCCCTGCCCAACATCGACTTTCCCGGTATAGCCGGTGACCATGCCATCTGCAGCGATGTGGAGCCACGCGGCAACTTCCCGCGGGAGCGGTGTGTCCGGCACAGCACTCTCCTGCGCCGGCTCGAGACTCCGCAGGCAGGCTACCACGATCCCCTCAGGCACGATAGCGAAGAAACGCTCGGCCAGTCGCTCGCTCCCCTGGGTAAGGCCGGCACGCTGTCCAGGCTGCTGCTCTATGATCATCTGTGCCTCCCACCACCCGATTACGTGTGTGATGTCGTCCGCAGGGCTGCTGCCGCCTGGCGGATCGCTCGAACAATGCGCGGGTAGGTCCCGCAGCGGCAGATGTTGCCATCCATGAATTGCACGATCGCCTGCTCCGATGGGTCGGGATCCTGTGTCAGGAGCGCGAGCCCGGCCATAATCATGCCGGGCGTGCAGTAGCCGCACTGGAGGGCACCCGCCTCAATGAACGCAGCCTGCAGGGGATGCAAGGTGCCATCCTGAGCGAGCCCTTCGATCGTCAGCACTGCTCTCCCGGCCACGCTCCCTACCGGTGTGACGCACGCCCGGGTGAGCCGGCCATCCACGAGCACGGTACAGGCACCGCAAACCCCTTCACCGCAACTTCGCTTGGTGCCGGTAAGATCCAGGTCCTCGCGCAGCACGCTCAGCAGGCTGCGCTCCGGCTCGACCTCAAGCTCACGTTTGCATCCGTTGACAAACAGCACAATCGGTGCAGCCATTGCTTCACTCCTCTCAGGTTGTCTATCCTTACTTCCTTATACTCTTATACTCTTACTTTACTTTTTGTTTTAATCCGGTCACAGAGCCGGCGCCGTCCTACCGGCCGGCGATGACCTTCACCCAAACGGTGCGCTGCCGCGGGCCATCGAATTCGCACAAGAAGATCCCCTGCCAGCGCCCAAGCTGCAGCCGGCCGCCCTCGATAAGGATCGTCTGCGATGCTCCGGTGAGCGATGCTTTCACATGCGCATCGGAATTTCCCTCGAGGTGGCGAAAGCCGGGCAAGGCGGGCACGATGTGACTGAGCGCATACAGGATATCCGCAGCTACCGACGGATCCGCATGCTCGTTGATGGTTACGCCGGCCGTCGTGTGCGGCACGTAGACAACACAGATGCCATCCTGAACGCCGCTGGCTCCCACGACACGTTGCACCTGCGCTGTGATATCAATCATCTCCGTACGGGCGCGGGTCTCGATACGAAGCTCTGTCTGCATAGGTCTGCACGCCTCTCAGATCGCGCTGACTGGGCAGTATATGAGCCTGTATAGTGCACCCTTTACACATCCTGTGTAGCTTCGTCAAGCAGGTGGGCTGCCCACAGGCACGATACCCTATTGACACGACCGCCTCACTTGCTACCATGCGAGCGGCAGGCATGGGCAGTCGCGCTCGGCATAGACGGGTGGGCCGGGGCAGGTGGCCAATGGAAACAGAGGTTCGGAGGCGCATAGCGATGCGGCACGTTGCTGGGATCCAGGCCGGCGAGGAGCTCTACGCAGCCGCGCGCCGAGTGTTGCCCGGCGGTGTCTGCGCGGCCGCGCGGGTGCATCCAGGGCTGGGCCGGCCGTTCTACGTCGCCCGCGCCGAGGGCGCGCGCATCTGGGACGTCGATGGCCGTGAGTACCTCGACCTGTGCAACTCGCACGGCGCCACGTTTCTAGGGCATGGCCATCCGGCCCTCCGTCGCGCCGTGGCCCAGGCGCTGGACCTGGGCATCGCCTGCGCCTACGAGACGCCTTACCACAGCGCTCTGGCGCAGCGTCTGGTCGAGCTTATCCCCTGCGCCGAGATGGTGCGCTTCAGCGGCAGCGGCACCGAAACCACCTGGCACGCCATCCGCGCCGCCCGGGCCTTCACCGGCAAAGAGAAGATCGTTAAGTTCGAGGGGCATTTCCACGGTTACCACGACTACCTCGGGTATAGCGCCTGGCCTCCGCTTGACCTGGCCGGCTCCAGAGAGGCGCCGAATACCGTGCCGGAGAGCGGCGGTATTCCCGCGGGACTGCGCGAGTATTGCATCGTGCTGCCGTTCAACGACCTGGAGGTGCTGGAGGCCACGCTGCGGCGTCGCAAGGACGAGATCGCCGCAGTGATCCTGGAGCCGGTGAACTTTAACTCCTGGAGCATCATGCCCCGGCCCGGCTATCTGGAAGCACTCCGTGCGCTCACGACGGAGCTGGGTATTGTATTGATCTTCGACGAGATCCTGTCGGGTTTCCGCACCGGGCCGCGCTGCATTCAGGGGCTCCTCGGGGTCACGCCCGACCTGTGCACCTTGGGCAAGGCCTTGGGCGGGGGCACGCCACTTTCGGCGTTCATGGGCCGGCGGGAGATCATGTGTACGATCGGGCCGCTTGGCAGCGTGATGCACAGCGGCACCTATAATGCGCACCTCATCCCTATCCTGGCGGCCCATGCCTTCCTGGATGAGATCACCCGGCCGGACTTCTACCCGCATGTGCTGGCGCTCTCCGAGCGGCTGATGAACGGCATCGGTGATATCATCCAGCGGCTCGGGCTTAAGGCTCGCGTGCAGGGCCTGGGGGCACGCTTTGGCATCCTGTTCGGCATCGACGAGGAGGTCACCGACTACCGCCGGGCGGCGCAGCGCGACCGCGCTCTGGAACAGCGCTTCTACGCTGCCTGCCTGCGCCACGGCGTGTATGTGCTCGGCATCCACCACGGGCTCTCCGCCGCCTACACCGCCGCCGATGTCGAAGAGCTGCTGGAGCGTCTGGAGCGCGCGCTCAAAGAGGTCGCGACCGGATGAGCGAGATACGCAGCGGTATGCCGGCGGCGCCACGAGCCGGGCCGATCGTGGACGAGGACGGCGGGCCAGCGTACGTGCTGCGCGGCCGCGTGGTCACCATGAACGACGGCGGAGACGTCTTTGAGGACGCGCGCGTCGTAGTGCGCCGCGGCGTCATCGTCGCCATCACTCCACACGGGACGCCTCTGCCGGGTGATCTTGAGGCGACCGAGATCGACGTGGCGGGCACGATCTATCCGGGCCTCATTGACCTGCACAACCACTTCGTGTACAACCTCCTACCGCTCTGGCCGGTGCCGCGGCGCTATACCAACCGTACGCAGTGGCCGCGCGCACGCCGCTATGCTGCCGAGGTCGCGCTGCCGGCACGGGCGCTGGCCGCCTTCGCCCCGACGGCGCGGGCGCTGGTGCGCTACGTCGAGGCGAAAGCACTCATAGGTGGCACGACCACCGGCCAGGGAATCCGCACGCGGGTCGTAGGCAGCATCCGCCTCTTCCGCGGGGCCATGCGCAACGTCGAAGAGACCAACGATCCGCGCCTGCCGGAAGCCGGCACGCTCGTGCCTGATCTCCAGGCTAGTCCTCAGGCGATCGAACAGTTCCGACGTAGCCTGGCCGGCCGAGCCGCATACTTCTACCATCTTGCCGAAGGGATCGATGCCACGGCGCGCCGGTCGTTTCTGCACCTGCGCGCCCATGATCTAATCCAGCCGTCGCTCGTGGCTATTCATGCCCTGGGCCTCTGGCCACGTGATCTGGCCGTACTGGCCGAGCGCGGCGCCAAAATCGTGTGGTCGCCTTTCAGTAATCTGCTCCTCTACGGCCGGACGCTCAATCTGTATGCGCTGCAGCAGGCTGGCGTGCAGTTCAGCATCGGCTGCGACTGGGCGCCCACCGGGAGCAAGAACCTGCTGCAGGAGCTGAAAATAGCCCGCTCTGTGGCCGCCGCGCAACAGGCCGACGTACCGTCGCGTGCCCTGGTGCACGCGGTCACTGCCGGTGCCGCACGAACCGTGGGCTGGCACCGGCACGTAGGTGTACTGCAGGCCGGAGCACTGGCCGACCTGGTAGTGATCGATGGCGTGCGCGGTGATCCGTACGATCACCTGATCGATGCGACCGAAGCGGCGGTCAAGCTCGTCGTGGTGCACGGCGTCCCGCGCTACGGCGACCGCGCGCTCATGCAGGCGCTGCAGCCCGCCCCTGGGGCAGCGCTCGAACCCCTCACTGTCGCAGGCGTCTTGAAGGCGCTATATCTCCATGCCCCAGGTTCGCCTCTGAACGACCTGACGTTTGCGACCGCAGCAGAGCTGCTGCGCGCGGCTATGGCCGATCTGCCGGGCCTCGTGCGGGTCATGCAGGCGGAGGGTGAGCGCCGGCGTGCCCAGGGCCTTGCGCCGGTCGAGGAGTTTGCCGTCGAGCTCGACAACGAGTACGTGCCGCTGGGGCCGGCCGGGGTACGGGGCGCAGCAGCGCCCGACTGGAGCCGGATCGCGCCCTGCCTGCCGCTCGATCCCGTCGAGGTCGATACGCCGGACTACTGGCGACGCCTCCAGACACAGCCGAACCTTGATGCGGGGCTGCGCGATGCCCTGCAGGCAGCCTATGCCGGCTGAGCACTAGCCGGAGGTTTCGTGCTGCGCCATCCACTCCACTGTCTCGGCGATGGCATCCTGCAGGCGCCAGCGCGGGCGGTAGCCGGTGGCCTCGGCGAGGCGGCTGAGGTCGTAGATGCGGTGTCGGGCAAACGGCGCCCGCTCCGGCCAGCGCTGCAGGTACTCTGTGACAGTCATCGTGTCGTAGCGCAGGGACACGCCCAGCCGCTCGGCGATCAGCTGGTAGTACCGGCGGGTTGTCACGCAGTCCGGCCCCGTGCAGTTGAAGACCTGCCCAAATGACCGCGGGTTGCCGGCGATGTGGACGATGCAGGTGCCGACCTCGCGGTTCCACACCGGCTGGATCAGCAGCAAGCCCTCGGCCAGCAGCGTCAGGCTCGTGCCGGCCCGCAGATGGGCCAGAAGCCGCGGATCACGGCCCTGCACCGAGCCGGTGCCGAGCTCTTTCCCGGCGCCGACGATGTGCGGCGGACGCAGCGTCGTGCAGGGGAAGCCACGCTCCTCATACGCCTGGGTCAGCACTGCCTCACAGGCCAGCTTGCCGGTGCCGTAGGGCCGCTCCTGCTCCTTCGGGGCATCTTCGGTGATAGGGAACGGGCCCTCGATGGCAGGCGAGTACACAAAGTCGGTGCTGATGAAGATATAGTGTCCCGTCCGGCCGGCAAACGTGGCCACGGCATCCTCCGCGTGCGGGCGCTGGTAAGCCGCGCAGTCCACCACCAGATCGAAGGTGCAGCCGCCGAGGGCCGCGGCCAGCGCCCCCGGCTGAGCGCGGTCGGCAGCGACGAACTCCGCTTGCGGCAGGATGTTTGGCTTGTTGCCGCGACCCAGTGTCGTGACGCTCCATCCGGCCTGTAAGAGCTCCCGTACGATGGCCGTGCCTAGGAATCCAGTGCCGCCGATCACCAGCGCGCGCCCGCCCATAGGGTTCGCTCCTCCGTGTCTTCGTGGTGCTTATGCTGCTCACCGGCATTGTAGGCCCGCGCACCAGCGTCGGCAACCGGAGCGCTTTCTGGCAACCACGCGCTGGTACCCGAAGGTGTGGTACCGGAGTGTACGCCCGTATATACAGGACGATCACGCGCGGCGAGCCACGATGTTCAGGCGCACGTAGTCGATCGTGCACTCGGGGAGTGCAGCGGCAACCGTCTTGACGAAACCGACGCGCTCCTCCGGCCGGAGGCGCTCGAGATGCAGGCGAAGGATCACTGTGGCCAGGTAGGTCTCGAAGGGCTCGCCCGGCGGCAGGGTAATGGGCGCCGGCTGCAGCCAGGTCTGGATATCAACAAACCCTGTGGCCTTGAGGCGCTGCGCCGTCTCCTCCGGCGTGGCGAACAGCCAGGGGCCTGTCCAGTCATGCCCCAGACGGCGCAGCGCCTCAAGCACCCGGGCGATGTTGCCGGCGCCGCCGCACTGGGCCACCAGCTGCCCGCCCGGCCGCAGCACCGCAGCCAGATTGCGAAACAGGGTATCGTGGTCGGTGATCCAGTGAAAGGTGGCCGTGGAGAAGACGGCGTCGACCGGCCGGGCAAGCGGCAGCGGCTGCAGGAGATCGGCGCACACCAGCCGCACGCGGGGACCGTACGGCGCCAGACGGCGGGCGGCCTCGATCAGCATGGCGGGCGAGACGTCCAGGCCAATGACCCTGCCGCGAGGAAGGCGCGCCAGCACCTGTTCAGTGACGCGGCCGGTGCCGCAGCCGGCATCTAGCACAACTTCGTCCCCGGCCAACGCCAGCCGGCCCAACACCTCGCTGCCCCAGCGCGCCTGCGGGTCCGAGATCCGGTCGTACGTCGCCGCGTCCCAGTCTCCGCGACCCGTTGTGCTCATTGCCGGGAGCCTACCCTTTTGTGACATACTTAGCCTCTTAGCTCCTGTACAGGCGCCATCGAACGCATGATAGCAGATCGGCGGCTCAGCTCGAGCGGGGTGTCTCAGGCGGGCTGAGCCTGCGCAAGAGTTCCCCCTGGGCGGCCAGCATGCGCTCCAGCCGATCCAGGCGTGTCAGCAGCGGAGCAAGCGCTGCCATTTCCTCGCGCTCGCGGGGGAAGACCGAGATGGTACCGCTGGTCTCCAGAATCGCCTCCCGTACGTCGGCGAGGTCCAGGATACCCTGCCGATGGATGGCGGCCATGAGTTCGTCGCGCGTGATCAGCGTCCTGTCGAGGTTCTCCTGAAGGATACGCCCGTTGCGGACCAGCACCACCGGCTGGCCCTCGAGCGTGCGATCCAGCCGGGGATGGCGGTACAGGAAGCGAATGGTTATTAGATTAGCCAGAACCAGGGTGGTGGCGCCGATTATTCCACCAAGGAGCGAATTGTCGTTGCCGATGATGGCGTTCTGTACTGTGTTAGAGAGCGTCAGCAGCACGACCAGGTCGAAGGGGTTCATCTGCGCCAGCGCCCGCTGGCCCTGCACGCGCAGGATCAGTACCAGGAACCCGTAAATCACCAGCGGACGGACGATCTTCTCGACCACAGGGACGCCGGGCAGGAGCAAGTCACGCAGCATGTCCACCACAGAGCCTCCAGGTGGCTCAACGATGTCCAGTGCCTATAAGTTGAAGCGTCTGGCAGAGCCGCAAAGCGGCCGTGCACAGCATTGTACCAGAGGCATGCAGGCAGGCATAATGATGCAAAGTCCAAGTAATCCCGTGAGGATCTGCCACTGTCCGGGTACGCAGACGGTATGAGCGGAGAGGGCCGGCTCCACGTGGATGCAACGCACAGGCGATTTCGGGAAGCCCGATGGCTTATCATCTCGGTGCATGACGTCTCGCCGGCGCATTGCCGCGAGGTGAGGCGCCTTCTCGCCCTCTTAGACGACCTTGGAGCGCGGCCGCGCATCCTCAAAGTCGTGCCCAACGAGGCGGGACGTGGTGACCTGCGACAGCATCCCGACCTGGTGGAACTCTTGCGTGGCGAGGCGCAGCAAGGCAGCGAGCTTGTGCTTCATGGCTACACGCATCGCGCCCCGGCTCCACCCCGGGGACCATGGACCGTCTGGCTGCGCGCGCGGCTCTTTGCGCGCTCGGCGGCGGAGTTCACCGCCCTGACGAACGCAGAGATGCTCCACCGCATCCTGGCTGGGCGGCATATCCTGCACGCGGTGGGGCTAGACGCCCAGGGCTTTTGCGCGCCGGGCTGGCTGGCACTCCCCGAGTTGCCGGCAGTGTTGCGTGCAGCAGGGCTACGGTATTACATTAGCATGGGATCAGTGCAAGACGTGTTGACCGGGCAGCGCATCAGTACGCCCTGGCTCGGGTATATGGGCGCAGATCCGCTCCAGGAATGGCTGGTTGGTCTCGCCGGGCACATGACTTTGAGGCTGGCGTCGCGCCTTCCGGTGCTCAAGCTGTTCCTGCATCCGCAGGGCGCGCCCACTGCCCCGGCCTGCCGCCGGACACTCCAGAGTCTGGAGCGCCTGCTCCAATGCCGCGTTCCGGTTACCTATGAGCAGCTCTTTACGTGTTGCGATACATGTTACGGATGAAAATGTCACAAATGAGCGCACGAAGGCGCCTGAAGTAGCAGTAATCATCCCAGCGCGGAACGAGGAACGGTGGATCCGCAGGGCGCTTGAGTCAGTCGTGGCGCAACGCCAGCCACCGGCAGGGCTGGAAGTAATTGTGGTAGATAACGGCTCCACAGACGGTACCGTCGCGGTCATACAGGCCTTCGCGGCAGCGCATCCATTTCTGGCGCTCCGGCTTGTCCATGAGCCTCGGCGAGGGGTGGCGCGGGCGAAGAACCGTGCCGTGCGCGCAGCCCGCGGACGATGGCTGCTGTTCCTTGATGCCGATTCGCGCATGGCTCCCGACCTGCTCACCCAGGTGCTGGCATGGGCCTGTCGAGGCTATCCGGCCGGCAGCATCCGTATCGTGGCCGACTCAGACGACTGGCTCGACCGCGCTTTCTTTAACCTGCTTGAGTTCGGCAAGCGCCTCTTTGGCATTCGGGCCCAGATGTTTTACTGCGAACGCGAACTCTTCCTGCGTCTTGGTGGCTTTGACGAGACCTTACATCTGGCAGAGGACCGTGAATTCCTGGTACGTGTGCAGCGTGCAGGCATCCCGGAGTGCCATGTCGCTACGAGCTGGATCGCCACCTCGCCGCGCCGCCTGCATGCCCTCCCATGCAGGCTCGGGATGGTGACGATGCTGGGACGGTGGGCGCTGGCGCACTGGGGTATCGGACGAGGGTGGCGCTATTGAGCACGAGAGATCCGCAGCGCGATGGTCTCTATGGCTTCCCTTGGGTCCTGCTCCGGCTTGGGCGTGCCGGCGGTGGGCGCGCCTGTGGAGTGCTAAGCGTGTGGCTCGGCTGGGAGAAGTTGACCACCTGGTGGTGGCGCCTGCGCCCGGTGCGCGCAGGCGGGCTCTTCCTGTACCGCCTCACACGGCATGGGGGAGCCCCGATCTCGTTGAGCGACGGCACCATCGTTCAGCCGGGCGATCTCGTGCTGGATCTCCACTTCGATAACCGGAGCCTGCTCCGCTTGGTTGGAACAGGCGATGGGCTCCCCTGGGCCCTCATGCACGTTGCCCGCCAGGATCTGCTCGCCCTGGCCGAAGCAGCTGCCAGAGAAGAGCTCCCCCGCATACGGGCCATTCATGGAGTCACCCTCTTTGCTCCGGCGGGACGGCGGCTGGGCTTCGAGGTGCGCCCCCTGCCGCGCACGCTGTACTGGGCCCTGGTGCGCTTCTTCATGCTGGGGCTCCTGGCGGTCTACCATCCGGCAGGCCGGCGCCGTCTCAATAGACGCGCCGCGCGTCTTTGGCCCGGGGAGGTGTGGATGAGCCGGTCCGCGCTGGTAGCCCGGCAGTGTCGCTCCATGTCCTCAGCGTCAGGCACGACGCGGCGTGTGACAGCAGGCCCGTAACGGCGCGAGCCTTCATGGAGGTACACCACCGATGGGAGCAGGCTCAGCGCCGTGATGCCGGCGGCGTTAGCAAAGCCTGCAGCGGCATTAACCAGCGCCAATGCCCCCACCGGCTGCCCGTAGAGGCGCAGCAGATCGAGCGCCTGCTGGGCCAGCCGCTCGTTCGGACGGGTCGGGAACGGGGCCCCAAGTGGGGCCATTTCTACAATAACGGGCAGCGGCTTCAGGGGATCTACGGCCATCTGCTTGAGCAGGGCTGGAGCGATCTTCTGGGTTGCTCCCAGTGCCTGCATCGGCTGCGCCGGGAGGCCGAAGGCAAGCAGGAACACAGCAAGCAGAACGAGGCACAGTGCGCCGTGCCGGCCTGTGCGAGTTCGCATCTGGATCACCCCCGGTGACATCGCTGCCTGAGACGCCCTGGACCACACCGGCAGGGCCCCGAACGGCGCGGGACGCTAGCGTTCCGCGGTGCCGGGCGGGTACAGCGGCAGAGTGAAGCAAAAGCGGCTGCCGTATCCCGGCCCGGCGGACTCTGCCCAGATATGGCCGCCATGCGCTGCGATAATCTCCCTGCAGATGTAGAGGCCAAGTCCGGCGCCGGTAAGACGGCGAGGCCGATTGACGCGGTAGAACCGCTCAAATATGCGTTCCAGCTCCTCCGGCGGGATGCCGACGCCTTCGTCGCGCACGCACACCCGTGCCTGGGTGCTGGTAGAGGCAAGGGTCACCTCAACGGTACCGCCGTCCGGCGAGTACTTGATAGCGTTGGCGACCAGGTTCTGAAGCACTTGCTCCAGGCGCTGGCTATCCCAAAGGCCCCGGATGCTGGGTGGTGCCGCAAGCACGAGCCGGTGCTGATCAGTGGTCGCCTGCAGCGCGTCCAGTACTATGCGAGCGAGCGCAACAAGATCACATGGCTGCCGATGAAGGGTAAGCCGGCCGGCCTCGATACACGAGAGGTCCAGCAGCCGGTCGAGCAACGAGACCAGATAGTCCACCTGGCGCACGATGCGCCGGCTGCTCTCAGCCACGAACGCTGGTGCAAGACATCCCCTGTTGACGTGTTGCTCGAGGCGTTGGGCCTGGGCTTTGATCACTGTAACGGGCGTGCGGAGGTCGTGCGACGCAATAGAAAGCATCTCGTCTTTGAGGTGCTCGATCTCACGGCGTCCGGTGACATCGCGGACTGCGATCACACCGCCGCTGAGCGCTCCCCTGGCATCGTGGATCGGGGAGCAGCTAAAGCTGAGCACGCGACGGCCGCGCTCATGCATCTGTACTTCCACATCGCGCCGGACCTCGCCCCGGCGCAGGGCTGCCAGGACAGGACCGAGTGCTTCGGCTACCTCGCGCGCCCCCAATGGCCACTGGCCCCATTGCTCGCGATCGAGCGGCTGGCCCAGGATGATGCTCGTGTCATCGACGCAGAGCAGCGAGCGAGCCGCCTGATTGAGGCGCACAACCCGACCATCGGCGTCGACGATCAGCAAAGCCTCGGCCATGCTGCCCAGGATTGCCTCAAGCTCCGAGACCTGCCGCTGCAACTGCGCATCGAGCCGGCGCGCGCTCCGCAGGTGCTCAATAGCGAGGGCAGCCGGTCCGGCGACGGCCATGAGGAGGGCAAGGTCGGCTTCGTTATATGCCTCAGGCTGATAGCTCTGCACGGAGAGCACGCCGATGACTCGTCCGGCATAGCAGAGCGGCACAGTCACACCCGACTCCGGCAGGCCGGGCCGGCCGGTGGCATACTGGATTTGTACGCGCGGCCCCTCGCGGGACCAACGGGGGATCAGCCGGGGCTGCCTGGTGCGGATGACCTGGCTGGTGAAGCCGCTGCCCAGCGGAAACACCCCGCCGGGAAGCTCGACGCCGGCTTCTATCTGCCTGACCACCTCGACGGTCTGGCTGATCTCGTCGTATAAGGCGAGGATGAAGCCGGTGACATCAAGCACCTGGGCAAGCCGGTGGTAGAGCAGCCGGAACAAATCCTCGAGAGAAGTAACCTGGGCGATCGCCTGGCTGATGGCCTGCAGGACTTCAAGCCGCGCCGCGGGGTGCCGGGATGGCCTCTCCCTGCTGCTGGGTGCTTCCGCATCCTGCATGGCATTGTCGCTGCCCATTACGCCGGCTCGCATCTGAAGCCATAGACATGAACGGCATCACCGGGGAGAAACCCGGATCGCCCTCTCACTACCCTGACCCCATTGTACGCAGCGCAGGCCGGGCGGCTCAGCGCCCAGTACTCTCGGCCGGCAGCTTCCTTAGGACTTTCGCCAGGGATGCCCGGGTAGAGGGCCAGCGGTGCTGGCCCCTTACTGGAACAGGCGCATCGAGCAGCTGGGGAAGCAGATGTCCGAGGCTGGAGCGCAACCAGGAGTGTTCTGGCGTGACGCCCTGGGAGGGGTAGGGGGACATGGTGCCCCCAGGAGACCCGCGCGGCCGTGGACTTCCAAGGTGCTACGCGCTGCCGCCCTCCGGCTGGTAGGTTGCCTCCGGCTCAAACGGATAGAGCGGCCGGCGACGGTGGCGGTAATGGAAGCGCGAGAGATCGGCCGAGGTCACGCCCGGCGTATTCACCAGGATGATCTGTGCGGCGATCGGGGCATAGGCTGGCCGCGGCGAGTGCACGCCCTTGGCCACCACCACCTGGTAGCGCTCCGGCTGCACGCCGGCCGAATACATCTGCTCGATGCTGGTGTTGCCGATGCGGCGGCTGGTCAGCACCAGCGTATGCTCGTCGGTGGTCTCCAGCACGACGCTCATGCCGGCGTTGAAGAAACGCGCGCCGCCATGGGTGGGCCGCGGGTCCTCAAACCGCCCATCGGTGATGACGCGCACACGCCCGGTGACCTCGACCGGCTCGCCGTGCAGGCGGTCGGTCTTGGCGCCGACCTTGAGCATCACTGTGGCCCCGGGCCCGGCGGCCAGGCACGCCTGCACCGCTTCGGGGTCGTAGAGGGTCTGGAGATAGCGCCGGATGCCCAGCCGCTTCGCCTCAGCCAGGAGCACGGTCGAATCGCCCGGGCTGCCGCCGCCGATATTGTCGCCCACATCCATAAGCACGACCGGCCCCTTCGGCGCAGCGGCGGCCATCTCCAGCGCCTGGCGTGGCGAGGGAGCGTCGCCCACGAACTCAGCACGGCGCTCCCAGGCGCGCCAGGCCAGCCAGCGCGCCGCTGCCCGCGCCGCGGCGATGTCGCCGTTGTGCACCGCCAGGAACGAGGCCCCCATCTCCAGCACGTCGGCGTACGGATAGCCTTCCAGCACGCTGGCCGACAGCATGCCGGGGCGGGCGATCACCTCCTCCACATCGCGGATCAGGCTCTTCATCGGCTCCTCGCCGGTGAACTGCTTCAAGATATTGATGACCAGCGGCGGCGTCTCCAACGCCTGCACCGGATGCACCTCGCCCTGGATCGTGCGCACAATAATCTCGGCGCACTCATAGGCGCGCTCGCGGGCATCCAGATGCGGGTTCGTCCGGTAGGAGACGATCGCGGTGGTGTGCTCGACCATCTTCTGCGTCAGGTTGGCGTGCATGTCGATGGCCATGCCGACCGGCACGCCCGGCCCGACCAGCGCCCGCACGCGCGCTGCGATCTCTCCGTCAGCGTCGTGGTACTCCTCCGATACCGCGGCCCCGTGCTGGGCCAGCAGAATACCGTCCCAGGGACCGTGCTCATGAAGGAGTTGGAGCATCTCGCCTGCGACACGTTCGAAGGCGTCGCGGGTGATCATGCCGCTGGGTTCAGTGTGAAAGTACACCAGCGGCACGAGTTCAACGCCAAGGCGTGCCCCCGCCTCAATGAAGCCGGAGAGCGTGCTGTGCCCACCACGGGCGCGCTGGATGATCTCGTCGCCCCGCCAGATGCCGCTCTCCTCGAAGGCGCGGAAGCTCGTCGGTATGGACACAAAGGTATTCGTCTCGTGGGAGAAGCCGAGGAGCGCCAGGCGCATCGTTCCACCTCATCATCACAGCCGCGGCATGTCCAGGATCGTCTGGATCTCCTGGGTCAACTGCTTGAGCGTGGCCGGGCTGGGCTCGTCCTTCTGTTCGGCGAAGGCCAGCACGTAACGGTTCAACACTTCAGTGATCCCTCCCGGTTGCACCAGCCGGAAGTTGTGCGGGTACGTATACCCTTCCGGCTGGTCGATGTTGTCGCAGTTCGCCTGCATGGCATCACGCGGAAAGCGCGGATCGTTCAGCAGCTCGGGCGAGCAGTAGACATCCTTGCGGAAGCCCGGCGTCAGCGAGCCGGCCTCCTGCAGGCCGAGATTGATGCCGGCCTGGCGGCCGGTCACCCACTTCAGCAGCTCCCAGGCTGCGTCCTGGTACTTCGACTGGGAGTTCATCTGCTGCATGTCAATTGAGAGAAAGCCGCCCCGGCGTCCGCCTCGTCCCTTAGGCACGACGGTGAAGGTCCAAGCAAAGTTGTTGCCGACCGCGTTGCGCGCTTGGGCGCGCTGGCCGGCCAGATGGCCAAACACCATAGCGACCTTGCCCTGGCCGAACTGCTGCCAGCCGTAGCTGCGCGGGGCGAAGATGCCGGCCTGGAAGTGCTGATGGAACCAGCGAAATGCCTCAAGCGCAGCCGGGGAATCCAGCAAGCAGCGACGCCCCGGCCCGTTCGGCGGATCGAAGAATTCCGCGCCGAAGCGGCGCAGGTGCGCAACCGTAACTTCAAAGCCGCCCCATGGCGTCCAGATGGGGAAGAAATCGCTGTCCTGCTGCTGGAGCCGCCGGGCGTACTGGATCATGTCGTCGATAGTCCAGTCAGGGGACGGCGCCGGCACACCGGCCTTCTGCAGCATGTCTTTGTTGTAGTACAGGAAGAGCCATGACACCTGGCCACGCACCGGCAAACCGTAGACCTTGTTATCAACCACTTTCATCACATCTTGGGCACGCTGTGGCCAGTCGCTGAGCTTGAACTCCTTGTCCTTGGCGATGAAGGGATCCAGGGCCACGGCCGCACCTTTGACGGCATACTCCTGGAACTTCAGGTTCGAGGTATGGGCATAGTGCAGGTCGCCGATGGTGCCGGCGGCCATGGCCGCCTCCTGGGCCGTGTAGAGGTCGCCCGTGAACACCACGTGCGTGGCATGGTACTTTCCGGCGAAGCGCTCGTTGAATTGCTCAACCGTCTTGTCATAGCCGCCGCCCGGTGGATCGGAGGAGCCCTGGCCGTGGACGACCAGCTCGATGACGCGCCCCGGCGCCGGAGCTCGCTCGCCACCCGGGCCGGCCGCCCGCTGGCACGCAGCCAGAACGGGCGCTCCCGCACTGGCCAGCAGTACCCCGAGCATACCGCTCAGGCGCCGCCGGCTCAGCCGGCTCGACAGCGCGGTCGCCTGTGCCACGCCGCGCAGGCACATCTCGCTACGCTGCTCCACGCGCACTGCCATGGAAGCGACCTCCCTCGCTATATCATGTCGCTATACCGTTCGCCCTCTAGCCGGACCGTACAGCCTTCCTCCGGGTGCAACACGTCAGCGGTCCCCTGCCGCGGTCAATGAGCACGACGGAGGTACAAGCAACTCTATGCAAAGGTGCTCCTCGTGTCAACACGTCGCCATAGCCAGGGCGCGGCCTGCTCTCAGCTAGAGCAGTGGACGCGCCGCACGATCTCGCACCCACAAACTCAGAGCCAGGGCGTGACTACCATACCGTACGTCACAGCGCTGTAAGTATGCAGCAGTGGAAAAACAGTATATACTAGCTGCTACTACCGCCTACAGCCGTAAGTCCTTTGTAAGTCCCTGGGAAATCCGCCATAGAGGAAGTAGAATTAATTTAATAAGGAGACCGTCCATGCCATCTTCCAGCCGTGCTGGCGCGGCCACGCCTGCGCGGGTCCGCCCCCGACTGCAGTCTGCCTCCGCTCACGCAGAACATCACGAGTGCACATTTCTCTTCCAGAAGACCGTGCATGACCATGGAATAACACATCACCCGTCTACCTATACATCTGACCTCCTGACAACTTCTTCCCTGCCGTTGACCGTCGCAAACCTCCTGCGTAGTCAGCGTACAGCAGGAAACCATGCTACGCTGCACTTCCTGGAACGTCTCGGAGCCTTCACCCGCGCAAATGTGCTCCAGCGGCGAGTCACCATCGAAGAGTTCGAGCCGGATCCTGCGGATGAGGCGAAGCTCACGGAGATCCGCTCCCTGGTAAGCGAATACAACCAACTGTGCACGGCCCAGGAGGCAAGGCGTGTCAAAGGTCTCCGGGAACGCTTTCGCAAGCTGCAGCAGATCGACCGGAAGATTTACGAATGGTTCGGCTCCAAACAAGTGCCCGATCTGCTGGCGGTCAAGAACGCCCGCCCGATGCGCGGCCTCCTGCGCAGCACCGAGCGCGAGCGTGCCAGGGTGGTAGACGGGCTACGCAAACAGGGTGGCAGCATTCCCTTCGAAGGGGCTGAGGCAAACAAAGAGGACATTGAAAAGCTTGAGAGTCTGTGGAAGTCACTCGCCGCCCAGGGCAAGGACGTCAGGCTGCGCATCCGCGGAGGCCCGGAGGACCAGAGGAAGCTGCTCGGCCGGCTCGCCAGCATTATGCAGACAGAGCACGGACGCCGGTTCGTTCGCTACCTGATGGAGCACGCTCCGGAGAATGTGTCGCTGATGTTCTCCAATGTGGCACCCGGCCCTGCAGAGAAACGAGGCGCCATGCCGGGGGCGTACGCGGCAGAGCTGAAGCGGACGGGAGCGAAGGAGCACGTCGCCGAGCCAATGGAGTCGAAGCTCCGCACGGCAGAAGGAACCGGCCACGTCGCGGTGGACCTCGCAAAGACCGCCCTCGACTATATGGACCAGCTCCTGGTGGAAGCCGCCAAGCGAGCCCCGGAGACTCCGCGCACGTTCAAGGCAGGAGAGACACAGTACTGTCTAGGAACGGCGAAGGAGGCGGTCGCGGTGGTCTCACGGACAGAGGTACTGGCTGAGGAGCGCGAGAAGCTGAGCACTGCCGCGGGCTTAGAAGTCCTGACACCCACATTTATTACTCTGATGCATGAGCTGGGCCACGCGCTGAAGATCGTCTCCGGCGGATACTTGCCTGATGACAACCTCCTGATGGCGCACTTCGTCAACGAACTGCCCCAGCTGCAGCGGAAGTGGTGGGAGGCAGTGCAGGGCCGCCCGAACATGCTGGAGGAGCTGATCAATGTTTTGGGCGTCGAAAACCCTGTGCGGCAGGAGAGTGGTCTGGCACCGCGTGAGATCTACCAGTCCACCAGAGATGTCATAGTAGTCAACACAAGGGATAAGCTGCGGGAGGTGTTAAAGCGAGATGCGGATTCTTCGCGCTACCTTCCCGATCTGGTGAAGGCATATACAGACCTACAAAACCCCAATATTACACTGCAACGGGTAGAAGAGATTAAACGCAATCTCGACCGGATAACACCTGAAGTGCAAAAACAGATGAAGGCAAACCGCGCCCTCTACCTGCGGGACCGGCTCGAGCAATTCATTCAGCAGCAAAAGCCAAGGGACCAAGAGCGCATACAGCGCACGAAGCGCTACGATCGCCTGTATGGACGTCTCAGTGGGATCGCGAACAATCCCACGCTGGACGCACAAAACGCTCCCCTAGAGGAACTCGAAAAGGAACTGGAGAATTTCAAGGAAGATCGCCAGACCCTGATTGAGGCCGGCAAGCTGATCAAGAGTTTCCAGAAGGGCGGCCTGCGATCGAGGCTGGCGAAGGCGGTCCATGAAGGTGGAGATATTCAAGATTATCTGCCCTGGAGAACGAAGTGACCGGTGTGCAGGCGTTTGACGCCCGCCTTATCGCTCAGTACACTGCCTCACCGCGAGAGCGCGCAGGGATACAGGCGCATGACAGGAGGAATGGGAGGCATGGAATACGGCGTTGGCATTGTCGGGCTCGGGCGGATCTCGCGCGGGCATGCCCAGGCGATCCGACAGGCCGAAGGCGTGCGGCTGGTGGCTGCCTGCGACATCGACCCTGAACGCGTGGCAAAGTTCACCGCGGAGTGGGGCTGCGCGGGCACACAGGATATACGGCAGCTCCTCGAACGGCGGGATGTGGACATCGTGCTGCTCTTGCTCCCCCACGGTCTCCACGAGGAGGCGACGATCCAGGCAGCTCAGGCCGGCAAGCACATCATGGTCGAGAAGCCCATGGCGATGGACGTGGCGGCGTGCGACCGCATGATCGCTGCGGCGCGGGCCGCCGGAGTGCAGCTCTTCGTGGCCCACACCGAGCGCTTCATCGCCGCTACGCGCACGGCGAAGCGGCTGCTGGAGGAAGGCCGGCTTGGGGCTCCGGTGCTGGCGACCGACACCTGGTACCAGCCGTTTCGGCGGGAGACGCGCCAGCCTTGGATGCTCGACCGCGCCCGCGGCGGCGGCTTCCTGCAGATGGCCGGCTCGCATATGATCGACCGGCTGGTGTACCTGCTCGGCAGCCCGGTGGCGAACGTGCGGGCGGTCGTGCGCACCGCCTACCATCCGGATATCCGCTGCGACGACGCGGTGCTGGCCTTCTTGCAGCTCCGCAGCGGCGTACCGGCCACGTTCGGCACGGTGAGCTACCGTGACCACCCCGATGCCGGGGTCGAGGCCCACGGGGTGGAGATCCTCTGCGAGGATGGCATGCTCAAGGTGGAGCACCGGCGCCGGGTCTGGGTAAGCAAGAACGGGCGCTATGAAGAGGTGCCGGTCGAGCAGGAGAACGCCTTCAAGCTGGAATGGGAATTGTTCGCGCGCAGCATCGCGGAGGGAAAAGAGCCGCCGGTACCGGTCGAGCATGCCCGTCACGTGGTGGCGGTGATGGAGGCATGTGAGCGCTCGTCGGAAACCGGGCAGACGATCGCTCTTCCGGAACCCTGAGCCGGCCGGTCTCCCTTCCTAGAGCTCCCGGCGGGGGCGGCGGATGCGGCAATGCTCGGCGGTAATGATGGCCTTGACCTGCTCCGCCGCCTCGCGCTGGCGATCCTGGTGGTTGATCACCAGATAGTCAAACATCCAGCGCTGCTCCATCTCCCAGGGCACCAGCCGCGTGCGCAACTCCGCCTGCTCGGGCGTCTCGGTGTTGCGCCGGGCGCGCCGCTTCAGCAAGTCCTCCAGCGATGGCGGGGCGAGGAAGATGAGGATTGCCTCAGGCATGGCGGCGCGAACTTTCGCCGCGCCCTGCACGTCGATCCGCAGCAGGACGTCTTGCCCGGCAGCGAGGGCGCGCTCGACCTGATCCCGCGGTGTGCCATACCAGCGGCCGTACACCTCAGACCACTCCAGGAGCTCGCCGCGGGCGATCATCTGCTGGAATTCCTCGGGCGTTACGAACAGATGGTGCACGCCGTGGCGCTCCTCCGGCCGAGGCGGGCGCGTCACCGCCGTAACGATCCAGGCAAACGGCACGCCGTCTTCACGCAAAATGCGCGCGATCTCATCTTTGCCAACGCCGGAGGGCCCGGAGAGCACAAACAGCAGGCCACGCCGGCGCGTGCCGAGGTCCGCACACGGATCCTGCTGGAGCGAGTGCTGAAACGTCGCCACCGCAGCGTGCTGCTCGCTCATCGGCCGCTGTAGGTCCTCCGAGGTGCCGGGGCGGTGCCGCGCGCGCTGGCCGCCGGCGCAGCGGACGCTTCTCGGTGCATGCCGTTATCGCCATGCTGGCGCTGGTGCTGGCTCAGCCGTCCGGCGATCGTTTCCGGCTGGATCGCTGCCAGCACCACATGGCCGCTATCCATCACCAGCACCGCCTTGGTCTTCCGTCCATAGGTCACATCGATGAGCTGGCCCCGTGCTTTTGCCTCCTGGACCAGCCGCTTCACCGGCGCCGAGTTTGCGCTCACTGCCGCAATCACCCGGTTGATCGCGATGATATTGCCAAACCCGATATGCACCAGTTCGGTGGACATCTGCCTGTCCTTTGCTCGTTCCGCTTAGCTACACTATGCCATGCCGGAACCCCGGGGACAAAACCCTGTGCGCTAGCCAGGGCGCCATAAGTGCGCATGCACGGGCAGCGGCGCTCCAATGAGCGGCCGAGCATAGCGCAGGAACGCCTCGGTGACGTTGTTGCCGGCCGGGGCGATGAACTCGTCCGGCAGGCGGCGCTCGGCGTTGGCGACGGTCTGGAGCGGCGCCACGCCGGTCGTGCAGCGGTAGGGCTCATCGCTCTCCCGCACCAGCGTGACCATCACTCCGCTCTGGCCGCTCACGGCCAGGCGCACCGCGGCGCGGCCGGCTTCGTACGCCTCGCGCCGGTCGACCTCTGAGGCGCAGTGTGCCGCCACGCGTTGCGCCGTGCCGGGCTTATTGAAGCGCGCCTTCAACTTGAGATGTTGCTCAACCAGGCGACACAGCGTCTGCGCCGTGCCCTCCAGCACAGCGTGGCCAAAGGCATCGCGGGTAAACGCCCCCTCAGCGCGGCCTATCGGCCGTCCTGTACCATCCCGGATCGTCTCTGCCACGGTGACCAGCACATAGCCGTGGCGGCGATAGACCTCTTCGACGTCGCTCAGGAAGCACTCCTGATCGAACGGTCGCTCCGGAACGTAGATCAGGTGCGGCGGATCGTCCGGCAGGCAGCGCCCCAGCGCCGTGGAAGCAGCAACCCAGCCGGCATTGCGCCCCATCGTCTCGAGGATCTTGATCTGGTCGTACCGGCGCATGGCCTCCAGATCCCGCGCTGCCTCCATGGCGTGGAGAGCCCAGTAGCGGGCGATCGAGCCGTACCCGGGCGTATGGTCGGTGCACGGCAGGTCGTTATCCACAGTCTTCGGTACGCCCACGACAAAGAGGTCGTAGCCCGCCGCCTGCGCCGCCTCAGCGATGCGCTGCGACGTGTCCATCGAGTCATTGCCGCCGATATAGAGAAAGTAGCGCACATTGTGGGCCCGCAGAGTCTCCAGCACCTGGAGATACTCCTCGGGGCGGAGCTTGTAACGGCAGGAACCCAGCACGGCGGCGGGGGTCTGACACAGATGGGCAAGGAATTCCGGCGGCCGGCGGCGCAGGTCGACCAGCTCGCCGCGCAGCGCCCCCTCGATGCCGTGGACGAGGCCGTAGATCTCGCCCACGCGCGCCTCTTGGGCCAGTGCCTCGGCGAGGATACCGGCCAGGCTGCAGTTGATTACCGCCGTCGGCCCGCCCGATTGTCCGACGGCGAGGTTCCCCTTCGCTGCCACGGTGCGTGCCGGCCCCCCTTCGTGCGCTTGTATCCCTGCGCTCTGCCCACGCTGCCGCGTGGATAAAGCTCGCGCGCCCCTTGTGCTGCAGATTATCGCATACCTGAGGCAAAGGCAGATACGCGCTCCCATTTCTGCGTCTTATGCGGCGGCGAGGGAGCGGCCATGCCGTTCGTGACCGGGCGAACACAAGTCCTGTCGCAGGGCAGTCGCGCAGATATATAAAGTCGGCCGGCTGCCCTCTAGCTACGGCTCAGATACTCCTGTGCGGCGCGCGCTGCTTCGTCAAGTGCAGCGCGGATGCTCTTTTGGAGGCTCATCGCTGCACCGATCTCTGCGGCGATGAGATCACGGATCTCGGTGTAATAGGGATGGTTCGGATAGCTCCAGCTATACTGCACCGCGTCGTAGAAGGTCTTAATCAATGGATCCTGCACATAGGGAGAAAACCCGGCCGACTTGCGCGGTGGAATGGCGCTCTGAATGCTACAAATCTCGTCGGCATGTCTGGCTGCAGTCAGGAAGAGTATGAAATCCACCACCATAAGCGCGTCCTTCGGCTTGCTTGATGCCATGAGATACGTACCGCCCATGTATGTAAATCGTTGATTAAGCCGCGGGATCGGGGCGGTGCCGATCTGCGCAAGCATCTCCGGGGTGGTGCGGCGGGCGTTGTTTACCGGCCCGGCCGAACTCCATGTAGATGCGTGAACACCGGCGGCTAGCGGATGAACCCCCGACGGAGCGCCGGGGCGGTTGAAGGCGTCCACTTGATCTTTATGCACAAGGTCGACCATCAACTGCAGCGCCTGCATCCCGGCTGCTCCGGCAAATGTGGCTCTGGTGAGATCAGCGCTGAAGGGACGCTCTCCTTGCTGCACATGCAGGACTATGAATAAGTCATGCGCAGGCCACCCCTGCTTCGGCACATCAAAGCCAACTCGTGTAAGGGTTTGCCCCTCACGTTTCGTTAGACGCCGCGCGGCCTCACGGAACACTTCCCAGGTATCCGGGAACCGCTCTGGATCGAGCCCAACCTCTGCCATGAAATCTTTGCGATAGATCATGGCACGGACGTCTGCGATGTAGGGCAGACCGTTCAGCCGGCCCTGGTACATACTTGCCTCGATCGTCGCGGGGAAGAAGTCCGGCAGTTCTTTCTGCACTGCCGGGTAGTTGCCGAGGGTCAGTGCGGCACCTTTCGCCGAGAAGTTTGGAATGCCGCTGCCTCCAACCGTGTACACGTCCGGCCCTGCCCCGGCGGCGAATGCGCTGTTCAGCTTCTCAATGTAATCGCCCGTCATTGTCGAACGCTGGACCCGTGTCGGCGCGTTCGCGGCGTTATATTCCTCGACTCGTTTCTCCTCCACCTCAGCGGTGGGCGGCCCCCAGCGGCTCCAGTACTCCAGGGTCACTGCCGGACGCGGCCGCGCCGTGCTCTCACTTCTCCTGCCGGGCAGCCCGCAGGCGGCCGGCAGTGCGCCGAGCCCTGTGTGGACGGCATAGTGGAGCAGCAGACGGCGTGTCACTGCCTGATGGAAATCTGGACGGAGCGTCTTCATTGGTGCTTACCCCTCCGGACGCAGTGCGTTGCTTGAGCGCAGTCCGCGCGCCATGGCTACGGCTTCGAAGTACCAGCGGATCCCGGGATCCGCACGTGTGCCTCCGCCGCCCAGGTCGAAGCGGTTATCAAAGGTGGCACATCGCGAGATACCCTGATACCAGCCCGGGAAGTGGCCAAAGAGCGAGAACCCCGGCGTACGGGCAGCGAAAGCAATCTCCTCAAGAAAGTCGGCCATGCCCTTGTGCCGACCGATCTGGCGGCCCGGCGGAAAGACGCCCTGGATCCGCCGCCTGCCTGCGGGTGGCTGCTCCCATGCACCCCCTTTCCAGCCGGGCCAGCTCAGGTTCTGGCCGGCCCACGCTACATCGTCTTCTTCGGCGAATCCCTCAGCGTGACCACCGAACAGCTCGACGTTCATCAACGGCTTTGTGCTGCCGGCGGCACGATACGCCGCGACCGCTTCGGCAGAGGGGCCATGCCAATCGAACATCAGCACATCGAGTTCCGGCCGCAGGCTCAGCTCTACGTTCACACCTGGATGCACGCCGCCTCCTCCGACCAGGCGTTCGGGGTCGCCCTCTTTCACCGCCAGGCACAGTTGCACGATCCCGTCCACCGTCTGCATCGGGTAGGGACAGGAGGCCCAGCGACGCGTGTTATGCTCGTTGGCCACATTGATGATCACATTGCGGTATGGCCGGAGGCGGCGCGCCACACGCTCGGCTGCACGCAGGTACGCGTCGCGGCTTGCCAGCCAGGGACCATTCTCCGGATCGAGCCGCGCGATCTGGGCCTGGTAGAAGATGCCGGCGACCACGATCATGCCGCGCTCGCCTGCGGCCTCGACAATACGCTCCATCCGTCGCTGCACGCCGGCGTCCACTTCAGTGCCGTCGGAGGCGAACGCCTGGAGGCTGCCACCTGACGAGCCCTGGTAGAACACGGTCAGGGCGTTCACACCATACGCACGGTACTCGTCCAGGTGCGCGAGAAGCGCCTCCGTCCATTCATCCCGCACGGCTGCGCTGGCGACGCGCACTCCCCACAGCTCCAGCGGCGCGCCATCCCAGGACAAGCCTGATGGGGTACCCGGGGTGATCGTGAGACCAGTCACTGTGAGACTCCCCTAACGCCTGATTCTCAGGTGCGAGGATATCATGGTGCCCCGCCTGTATTTACCCATTGATGCTCCGGGTGTGCCCTGCAGACCTCGTTGGCTCGACGATGGGCTCTAGGATGGCTGTCTTTTCGCTGCGCTACGCTCCAGCTGTGCAAGGATTTCCTGTTCCGCGGCGCTGATTGCAGCGACGATGCTTTCCACGGCTGCCTCTACGTCGCCACAGCGCAGTGCAGCTAGGATCCGCTCGTGCCGGGCGAGCGATCGCTCGCCCCAGCCGGGCGTAAGCTGTCCGTAACTACGGGCCTGCAGGGCACGACGCCAGACTATCCCTGCCAGTTCCCGCAAGACCTCGTTGCCGCATGCCTGCCAGAGGGCCGCGTGGAACTCGCGGTCGGCGGCGCGCGTTGCGGCCAGGTTCTGTTCTCGGACGGCCTGACGCTGCCGCTCAATGATCCGCTCAAGGTCCACCAGATCACCGGCGCTGAGGCGAGGCGTGGCCAGCCGCATGGCCTCTGCCTCGAGCAGGCGGCGGACGGCAAAGATGTCACGAACGCTCTGCACAGTGATCGGCCGGACGATGAAGCCTCTCCGCGGCACCCGCACGACGAGATCGCGTTGCTCAAGAATATGGAGGGCATGGCGGACAGGCACGCGTGAGACGCCAAAGCGCGCCGCGAGATCGAGCTGGAGAAGCGGGGTGCCCGGCGCCAGCTGCCCGGTGAGGATCAACTCTTCCAGCACATCGGCGATGTAGGCTGCGACACTTGGAGGAAGCTCTACCCGACCGGGAGCTTCCGAAACAGCGATCCCATCACTCATTCTTGTATCCTGTAGTACTGTATACATCGCGACAATAATAACACCAACTGGCCAGCAAGTCTAATAGTAGAAGTCTGCTGCAGGTCAAGGCTGCTCAGCCGGCGCGCCCATCGGGAGTGTCTGAGGTTGCCCTAGGCGGGCCGGCGTAGTACGCTTACGCGAGGAGCGGGAATGTAGCGCGCAGGAGGCGAGACGATATGACGGACGGACCTGCGCAGATGCTTACGGTCGAGCAGGCACTTGAGCGGGTCTTGCAGGCGATCCCGGTGCTGGAGGCCGAGAGTGTGCCGCTGGCCGGCACACTTGGGCGCGTCCTGGCTGAAGACATCATGGCCGACATCGATATGCCGCCCTTTGATAACACCTCGATGGATGGCTATGCCGTACGTGCTGCCGACACGCAGGGTGCCTCGCCGGAGCGGCCGGTCGTACTGCGCGTGCTTGAGTACGTGTCGGCAGGCCGCATGCCGCAGCACCGCGTCGAGCCCGGCACTGCCATCCGCATCATGACCGGAGCACCCCTGCCCGAGGGCGCTGATGCGGTGGTGCAGTTCGAGCTGACCGATGAGATGCAGACGCGCCGGCCGGCCCAGGCCGGCGGCACCGTGCGGATCTACGCCGCGGTGCAGCCGGGGCACAACCTGCGCCGGCGTGGCGAGGATGTGCGCGCTGGTACCAGCGTGCTGCCGAAGGGGACGGTTGTGCGCCCGCCGGAGATCGGGGTGATGGCGATGCTTGGCTATACCCATGCGCTGGTGTACCGCCGGCCCAAGGTCGCCATCCTCTCCACCGGCGATGAGCTGGTGGAGATCGACCAGCAGCCAGGGCCGGGCCAGGTCCGCGACTCGAACCGGCATGCGTTGGCGGCCCAGGTAGCGCGCTATGGCGGTATTCCTGTGTCGCTCGGCATCGCTCGCGATAGCGTGGAAGACCTGCGCAGTAAGCTCCAGGCGGCGACGGCTGCCGACCTGCTCGTTACCTCAGCCGGCGTGTCCGTGGGCGACCTCGATATCGTGCGCGAGGTGCTGCAGATGGACGGCGAGATGACCTTCTGGCAGGTGCGCATGCGCCCCGGCAAGCCGCTCGCCTTCGGGCACCTCAACGGTGTGCCGCTCCTGGGCCTGCCCGGCAACCCGGTCTCCTCGCTGGTGTCCTTTGAGCAGTTCGTGCGGCCGGCCATTCTAAAAATGCAGGGGCATACCCGCCTGCGCAAGCCGGAGATCTGGGCCACCTGCCTCGATTACATCGATAACCGCGGCGGGCGGCGCAGCTACATGCGCGCGATTGTAGAGCGCGATCCGGCCTTCCCCTCCGAGAACCAGTACACCGCCAGGCTGGCCGGAGCGCAGGGCTCGAACATCCTCACCGCCCTAGCGCGAGCCAACGGCCTGATCATTGTCCCCGAGACCCAGGAGTTCGTGGAGCCCGGCGAGCAGGTGCGCGTGCAGATGCTCGACTGGCCGGAAGTGTGACTATCCCCGGCCGGTGCCCGGATCGGTGGCCGGCGCAACAGCGGCGAAGAGTTCGGCCATCCGAAACCGTGGCTCGATGATCATGGGTGTGGCACCATATCTTTGGTCGTCACCGGCCGCGCCGTGGTGGCCATCCAGTCCAGCAGGCGCGTGCGCAGGTCGTGCTCGACCGCGGCGTATGCCGGCAGGCCGGCAAGGTTGTTGAGCTCCTGCGGATCGGCCTCCAAATCATAGAGCTCTTGAATCTCTTCGTCGGGACGGTAGACGTACTTGTAGCGCGACGTGCGCACCATAAGCTGCGCGTTCAGCTCGCTGAAGACTGCCTCGCGCTCCACTCGCTCCGGCTGCTCCAGAAACGGCACCAGGCTGCGGCCCTGACAGGCGGGATAGATCGTGGCCCCAGCCAGGTCCATCAATGTGGCCGGCAGGTCGATTAACTCGACCATCTCGCGGGCGACCACGCCCTGCGGAAAGCGCGCCGGCCAGCGCACAATGAATGGCACTCGCACGGCCTGCTCATAGAACGTTGACTTCTGGATCAGGCCGTGATCGCCCAGCATCTCGCCGTGATCGCTGGTATAGACGATCACCGTGTTGTCCAGCCAGCCGCGCCGCTCCAACACCTCAAGGATCCTGCCGATCCAGTAGTCGTTCAGACTGATCAGGCCATAGTAGCTCGCCTTCATGCGCCGGAGCTCCAACGGAGTAGCGCGAGCCAGCCCGTGGCGCTCTGCGCGCCGGCGCGTGCACGCCGGCGCCCGCGCCAGGGGGTCTGCGATCGGCAGAGGCAGCTCTTCCGGCCGGTACATGGTGGCGAAGCGGCCGGGCGCATCCCACGGGTCGTGCGGCCCAGCCCAGCTCACCCAGAGGAAAAACGGCCGGCCGCCGTCGTACTGCTCCAGCCAGCGGACCCCCTCGCGACCAATGTAGGCATCCTGGTGGTCTTCTTCAGAGAGCACTGAGGGCTCGGCATACCAGCACGGGAGTTCGGTGCGGCGCCGACGGTAGTCCTCACGGAACTGCTCCAGCAGCCCCCGCGCGGCCAGATAGCGCGTCCACGGCCCATCGGTCCATTCTGACATCATCTTGCCTTCGGTCTCATGGACGTCGTGGAAGCCTAGGGCGGCGGTGTGTTCGCGGTGATGGGCGATGTCGGGACGGCGGACGCTGTCGCGCCGCCCGTGCGTGGCGAAGTGCATCTTGCCGACTACTGCGGTATGATAGCCGGCCTGTTGCAGGCTGCGCATGAAGGTGGGATAAAACGCCGGCAGGTTCCCGGCGCCGTTGTCGCGAATGCCGTGCGCGTGGGCGTAGAGCCCGGTGGCGATGGTGGCGCGCGAGGGCATGCACAGCGGCGAGGTGCACACCGCGGTCTCGAAGCGCACGCCTTCGGCCGCCAGGCGGTCGAGGTTGGGCGTACGAATGTAGGGGTTGCCCGCGCAGCCCAGAGCATCGGAGCGGTGCTGGTCGGACATCAAGAGCACGATATTCGGTCGCTCTGCCATGTTCACGCTTCTGCGGTCCCTCCGGGTTATGTTCTGCGAACGATCAATGATGCTCAAGAATACAGGCCCTGCGGCTTACTTCGGTGCCTCGCGTAAGAGGCGGTTCACCTCCGGCACCAGGGCATCGGCGATCTGGCGGGCGTTCTTCGTGCCGGCCCACAAATGTTGGAGCTCACGCTCGATCACCGGCTCGATCTCGCTCCAGCTGGTGCTCTGCGGGTCAATGTGCACGAAATCGGGCGCCTGCACAAACACGCTGCTGCGCGATGGCGGCTGGGCGGGATCAACGTAGCAAGGCAGACGGATGACCGACTTGCGCGGCGGCGCAGTCGTGCCGGCCTCGCACTCCCACGTCTGGACCTCTCTGCTGGTGACCCACTGGTGCAAGACCCAGGCTTCTTCAAGGCTCTTCGTCTGGGCGAACATTGCCCAGCCTACGCCACCACCGCTGGTCACGCGTACGGCGGCTCGCGGCATGGGCGCCACATCAAAAGACACGCCGCTCATCCGGCGATACGCCACGACCTGCGCCGGAATGTCCATGCGCATGGCCAGCCGACCGGCAGCGAAAAGCTGCTGATCGCCCATGCCTCCGGTTGCCCCGGGCGCCGGCATGACCCGATGGCGGTGGATCAGATCCTGGAGGAACTGGAGCCCTTCGACTGCCGGCCGCTCGCCCAATAAGCAGACCGTGCCGTCTTTGTCGAAGATCTCGCCCCCGAACATCCAGACCCAGGGCGCCCACTGGCGCAGGCCGCGGCCCTGACTATAGCCCCATTGCACGGTGCTGTCACCCTCGCGGCGGGTCAGACGCAGCGCGTAGTCGAGGAACTCCTGTACCGTCCAACCCGGGTCGTTCCAATCGGCCGGTGGAAGCGACAGGCCGGCCTCGGCCAGCCGGCCTGTATTGAGATAAAGCACCTGGTTCCCAAACCCCCGCGGCAGGGCATACAGCCGGCCTTTCCAGTAATACTGCGCCACAGCTTTCTCGAAAAAGTCGCTGATAACGATCTTGTCCCGGGCGAGCAGGCGGTCGAGCTCAGCCAGCACGCCTCGCGCCGCCCAGCCGGGTGTTTCGGGCACTCCCATGTAGAACACATCGGGCGCTACATCGCCGGCGATCATCGTGGTGAGCTTGGCGTAGTGGTCTTCACCTTCGCTACTGAGATACTGCGCCTCCAGGCCGGGATAGCGGCGGCCGAACTCCTCAGCGGCTCGCTTCATCACCTCTTGCTGCGGCAGCGCACCCCAGCCCATAAACGTAAGCTTGATACCGGATCGGAGTGGCCGGCGTTGCGCGTCAGGGGCCATTCCTGTGTCGTGCCGGGCACGCAGATTCAGCCGGCACGCGGGCATCGCGGCTGTGAGCAGACCGCCGGCAACCGCAAGCAATTGCCTGCGGCTCATCTCCCAGTAGGCCATCGAGCACCTCACAACCTGGTTGGCTCCGGAGAGCAGGTCCAGACAACGTCTTAGACAGCAGTGTAGGGAAGACCCGGCACCTGGTCAAGCAGGCGACAAGATTGGAGAGAGGAGGTGGGGAGGGTGGGAGACTCCTCCCCACCTTGACGTGCGCCTGCGCGTCCCCATAATGCAGCATGATGCCACTGTCCGGACGAGGGAGCAGCACCAATGCCTGAGGCGACGCCGGCCCTGCCCCTGGCCGGCCTGCGGGTGATTGAGCTCTCTACCTTCCTGGCCGGGCCGTTTTGCGCCGCCCTGCTGGGGGACTTCGGCGCCGAGGTGCTCAAAGTCGAGCTGCCCGGCAGCGGGGACCCCCTGCGCCGCCTGGGCCGCCGCCGGGGCCACAGCTCGCTGTGGTGGCGGCAGGAGGGCCGCAACAAGAAATCGCTTACCTGCGACCTGCGGCGCCCCGAAGGCCAGGAGCTCCTCCGCCGCCTGGTGGCCGTCTCCGACGTGCTGGTGGAGAACTTCCAGCCCGGCACGCTGGAGCGTTGGGGTCTGGGCTACGACGCGCTCGCCCGCATCAACCGCGGCCTGATCATGGCCCGCATCTCCGCCTATGGCCAGACGGGGCCGCTGGCGCCCAAGCCCGGCTTCGGCCGCATCGCTCACGCCTTCAGCGGGCTCACGTACCTGACCGGCTATCCCGATCGCCCGCCGGTGCTGCCGGGCACGCCCTCCATCGCCGACTACCTGTCGGGCGCGCTGGCGGCCTTCGGCGTGCTGGTGGCGCTGGGGCACCGCCAGCGCACGGGCGAGGGACAGGTGGTCGATGTGGCGCTGTACGAGAGCGTCTTTCGCATCCTGGAGGACGTGGCCGTGGTGTACGACCAGTTCGGCCTGGTGCGCCAGCGGCAGGGGCCAGACCATGAGAACTCGGTGCCGCACAATCATTACCCCACCCGCGATGGGAAGTGGATCGCCATTGCCTGCACCAACGATCGCATGTTCCAGCGGCTGGTGCGGGCGATGGGCCGGCCGGAGCTGGGCGACGACCCGCGCTACGCCACGGTAGACGCACGGTTGCAGCGGCGGGCGGAGGTGGATGCGCTGGTGGCGGCCTGGACGGCCGCGCTGGACCAGGCCGAGGCGCTGGCCCGCCTGGACCGCGAGGAGGTGCCGGCCGGTCCCATCTACACCATCGCCGAGATCTTCCAGGATGCACACTACCGGGCGCGGCAGGCCATCCTAGCGGTGCCTGATCCGGAGCTGGGAGTGCTGCGCATGCCCGGGGTCGTGCCGCGGCTGGAGCGCACGCCGGGGCGGGTACGGCACCCCGGCCCGCGGCTGGGCGAGCACACCGAGGAGGTGCTGTGCGGCTTGCTCGGCTATAGCCCCCAGGAAGTGGCGCGGCTGCGGGAGCTCGGCGTAGTATAGCATCCCGCCCGGCAGAGTCTCACACCGTTCGCCGGGGACAGGGAGTAGACCACCTCGTGAGGCATAGCACAGATCACCTCGCACTGCCCGGCACGTAGGGGCGAAGAATTCTTCGCCCCTACGTGAGATGGCCGGCACTAGCTGCATAGACTCTGTGAACAGCGAAGAAGAGGGGGGTGATGGATAGATGACGATCCAGGGACTCGACCGCCTGCGCGGGAAGGTGGCCATCGTCACGGGTGCAGCGCAGGGGATCGGCCGCGGCATCGCGCACCTCTTTGCTGCCGAAGGAGCGCGCGTGATCATCACCGATATTCAGGAAGAGCGTGGCGCCCAGACGGCCGCCGAGATCGTCCAGAAGGGCGGTGAAGCGCTCTTTCTCGCTGCCGACGCCGGTGAGGAGCAGGACTGGGTGCGTGTGATTGAGGAGACCCGCCGGTACTATGGCCGGCTGGATGCGCTGGTTAATAATGCCCACCGCAGCCGCTCCGACCGCGCCACCGACACGTCCATGGAGGACTGGGCCCAGGCCATGAAAATGACGGTCACCGCGGGCTTCCTGGGCTGCAAGCATGCCATCCCGTTGATGATCGAGTCCGGCGGCGGCGCGATCGTGAATATCTCGTCCGTGCACGGCCTGCTGCCGGCGCGGCGCAGCCTGGGCTACGAGACCGGCAAGGCCGGGTTGATCATGCTTACCAAACAGGTGGCCCTGGACTACGGCCCGTTTGGCATCCGCTGTAATGCCATCTGTCCAGGAGCGGTGCACCACGAACGAGCGCTGGAGCGGCGGCAGCGCGACCCTGAGGCCTATGAGCGAAACCTGCGTTTCACCGAGAGCTTCTATCCGCTGCGGCGGGTAGGCACGCCAGAGGACATTGCCCGCGCTGCTCTGTTCCTGGTCTCCGACGAATCCTCCTGGATCACCGGCCAGGCCATCGCCGTTGACGGCGGGCTCACGCTGCAGCTCCAGGACAGCCTGGCCTATCAGGTGCGAGAATGGTTGCAGGAGCACGGCGCGTGAGTGCTCCCACGCGCCCGGGAGGAAAGGCGATGCGCAGCGTTCTCTACACCACCGCGTACACCCTGGAGATGCATGAGGCGCCTATGCCTGAGCCGGCCCCCGGTGAGGTGTTGGTGAAGGTGGCGCGGGTGGGCATCTGTGGCTCTGAGCTGGAAGGCGTGCGCACACGCACCCGCCGCGTGCCGCCGTTGATCATGGGCCACGAGATTAGCGGCACGATCGCTGGCGGGGATGTGCCCGCCGACCTGCGAATCGGCCAGCGTGTAGCGATCAACCCGCTGATCAGTTGCGGGCAGTGCGAGCTGTGCCGGAGCGGCCTGCCGAACCTCTGTCCCGACCGCCAGCTGGTGGGCCTGAACCGGCCCGGGGGCTTTGCGGAGTATGTAGCGGTGCCGGCGAGCGCACTTGTGCCGGTGCCCGATCACCTCGACGACACCGCCGCAGCGCTGACAGAGCCCTTGGCCGTGGGGGTGCGAGCGGTGCGCCTCACCGGCCGCAGCGGTGGCCGGCTGCTGATCGCAGGGGCCGGTTCCATCGGGCTGCTCTGCCTGCAGGCGGCACAGGCCCTTGGCTTCGGCCCTATCACTGTCACCGACATCGACGACAGCCGCCTGGCCGTGGCCGCCGACCTTGGGGCAGCAAAGACGTACAACGTGCGCGATACAGCTGTGAGCGCCCGGCTCGCGGCAGGAGCCGAAGGCCTGTACCCTGCCGCTGTAGATGCCGTCGGGGTGCCGTCTACGCGCCGGCTCACCGTCGATGTGCTCGCCCCGGCAGGCGTGGCGGTATGGGTCGGTAGTGCCGAGGACGATGCCACCATCAACGGCAACGCCATCGTGCGCCAAGAGCGGCAGGTGCGCGGTTCCTATGCGTACACGCCCGACGACTTCCACACCGCCCTGCGTCTGCTCTCAGAGGGTCGCATCGCCGTGCGGAAGATGGTGCAGGAGTTTCCGCTGGAGCAGGGCGCTGAGGTGTTTACTCGCCTGCTGCACGACCGCGGGAACGTGGTCAAGGCGGTGCTGGTCCCGTGAAGCGAGGCCGCCTGTATTGCCTTGTGCCGCGCGCCAGGGCGCGGCACAGGAGCCGGCAGGATGGCTGTGGCGTGAGTTCTCCACCTATAACCGCGGCTTTCCTTCACGACTCGCGGTGCCGCCAGGACCGGCGCCTGGCGTCGGCGAGTTCTTCTAAGCGCGGCCCTCTTTCACAACCTTGTATTTTTAAGTTTTGGTTTTAAGTTTTGGTTTTAAGTTTCAAGGAGCAGTCGATGCCCTATCTTGATCCGTCGGTGGCGAACAACCGGCTGGTCGACCACATCGAAGCGATCCGGACGCGGAATGGATCGCCGCCATGGCGCGAGCCGGTGCTGGCCAGCCCGGCGGTGCGCTCGGTGGTGATCGCCTGGCCGCCGGGCTATCGCGCTGTGCCGCATTATCACCCGCGTGCCGACGAGAGTTTCCTGATCCTGTCGGGAGCGGCCGAGTTCCGGTTCAACCGAGGCGAGTGGATCAACGCGCCCGCAGGAAGCTGTCTCTTTGCTCCCCGCGGCACGCTTCATGAGATTCGTGTGGCCGGAACGGAGCCAATGATCATGTGGGTAACTGTCGCTCCGAACGAGCCCGACGACACGGTCGAGGTGGTGGAGTAGCACGACGCGCTGCAGGCGATAGAGCGCAGCGAGAGGGCATCGGCTTGACACCAACCGGGCCCGACATCACCGGCGTGTCAGGCCCGCTCGCCCCGGCTACGCTGCACGACCGCGAGGGCAGACTCTTCGCGGGCGATGAGGCGGCGGGCCAGCCAGGCCAGCCAGGCCAGCATGCTCCACCGTGCCGGCTTTTTGGGGAGCTCGCCGAATGCCATGGTCAGCACGTCGGAGAGGACGTGCCGGACAGCCTCATCGCTGTTGTCCTTCCCTGCTTTAGCCAGCTCCGCCTCGATGATGCGGGCGAGGGAAGGCAGCTCTGCCTCGACCAGCTCATCGAAGGCGGCGCGGTCGCCGGCGAGGGCGCGATCCAGCAGCTCGCGCGTCTCCAGGAGCTCACGCTCGATGGCTCGCACCGCGCCGGCGCTCAAGGAGGCGCGTTTGCGCTCGTGAGCATACTCGCGGCGCAGGCTGGACATGTAGCGCTCGAGCTGCTCGGCCAGGTCCTGGAAGATCAGGTCGAACAGCGGTCGCACGTGAGGTCCGGTATTCCGTCGTGCCGGCAGAACTTTGTCTGGGAGCGAGAGCCTGGCGCTGGCCGTGTACTGCCGCAGACGAGGTTGGTATTCAATGGTTAAGTCAGCGTGCACCAGGTCTGGATCGAAGTGACGGAGACGTCGCTCGAGCCGTGCGAGATGCCGTTCCAGGTCCCGCCGGTCCTCGGGCGTCAGCTCGAACCGATGCGTAGTAACATGGTACCGTATCATTGCTGTCCTCACACGCTCCGGTAAGCTATATCAGTACGCGTTCCGCTTGTTTTTTCTCTTTATTCAGATATTCAGACGAATTTTTCCATCTAATCCTATTTTCCGGCTCTGCGAGGATTGTTGAGAATAGGAAAAAGATAAGAAATGTGTGAAAGGAATCAAAGAAATCCACGCCGGCCGGATCTGCCGGGCGCAACGCGTGCCCGGCTTGCTTGACGCGCCACCCCCGGGATTAGCCTGCCTGAAGGGAAGGGGCTATCGTCACATATGTATACACCTTGCTCCAGCCTGCACCGGCCGGTCAGGAGCTACCCCGGCACCGATGGCTTGGTTGGCCTGTGGCAGAGCCGGCGGCTGCTCGGGACATGGGTAGACGCAGGCACCGCACTTGGCTACAGGTCGGGTGTTTGCCACAGCCGGTAGAAGTGGTGCACCGGCCCATGCCCGTGGCCGATCGGCACCGCATGGCAGAGCGCCTCTGTCAGGTAACGTTTAGCCCGGGCAATAGCATCGAGGAGCGGATACCCGCGGGCCAGGTATGCAGCGATCGCCGAGGCGAAGGTACACCCCGTCCCATGTGTGTTCTGGGTCTGCACACGCGTGCCGGGAATTTCATGCGTGTCTTGCCCATCGTAGAACACATCGATCGGGTCACCGTCAAGATGCCCGCCCTTCACCACCGCCGTGCGGGCACCAAGCTCGTGCACGATCTCCCGAGCGGCCCGGCGCATCTCCTCCAGCGAGCGGATCGGCCGGCCGAGCAGCTCAGAGGCCTCGTACAGGTTAGGCGTCACGACCAGCGCCAGCGGCAAGAGCTGCGTGCGTAGCGCAGTGATCGCATCCTCGCGCAGCAGGCGAGCGCCGCTCTTCGCGATCATCACGGGGTCAACGACCAGGACCTGGAGGTCATGCCGGCGCACCCGCTCGGCGACGGTCTCAATGATCGCCGCGCTGGAGAGCATGCCCGTCTTCACCGCATCGACACCAATGTCGCTGACGACGGCATCGATCTGGGCACCGACGATCTCGGGCGGGATCTCATGCACCGCCGTGACGCCCAGCGTGTTTTGTGCTGTAATGGCGGTCAGGGCAGACATCCCATAGACGCCAAGGGCGCTAAAGGTCTTGAGATCGGCCTGGATGCCGGCGCCACCACCGCTGTCCGATCCGGCGATAGTTAATGCTGTGGGAAGCGCCCAGCGGGAGTGCTCTCGCCCGCTCATGGTCGGCACTGCTCCTGTCCTACTGGCCTTGAGTATTTGGCCTTGAGTATTTGGTATGAAGGTATTGAGTACAGAGTAGAGGGTATAAGGAACCCCCTACAGTTACATGGACTTTTTTGCCTGCACAGGCCTTTGGATGGAGTATAGCAAAGAGCGGGCACAGGTGAGCCCGCCGGCGCCTCAAGAGGAGGGATCATGGCTGCCACACCGCGCAAAGACAGCGCATGGCTGAGAGCACACCTGCAGCTGTATGTCCTGACGGACCGTGAGCTTGCTCGGGGACGGTCTGAAGCGGACGTTGTGCGCCAGGCGATTGCGGGCGGCGCGACAATGATACAGCTCCGTGGCAAGCGCCTGACCACTCTGCAGTTGCTGGAAGCGGCCCGCGAGGTACGCCGGGTCACCGCTGCAGCAGGCGTTCCCTTTATCGTCAACGACCGGCTGGACATTGCCCTGGCAGTCGAGGCCGATGGAGTGCATGTGGGCCACATCGGACAGGAGGACTTGCCGCCGGATATCGCGCGGCGTCTATTGGGCCCCGAACGGATCGTTGGCGTGTCTGTCGCAACGCCCGAGGAGGCGCGACTGGCCGAGCAGCTCGGGGCCGACTACGTTTCTGTCGGTCCGGTGTATGAGACTGCGTCAAAGGCCGATGCCGGGCCGAGCGTCGGCCTCGAGCGGGTGCGTGCCGTGCGTGGCGCCACGCACCTGCCGCTGGTGGCTATCGGCGGCATTACGGCCGCCACGGCTGCCGATGTCATCCGCGCCGGAGCCGATGGCATCGCCGTCATTTCTGCGGTGGTTGCGGCAGACGACATCGCTGCAGCAGCACGACGGCTTCGCGAGCAGATCGAGGCAGCACTGGGCAGTGCGCGCTGACCCGGTGCCGTCGAGTCTGAGCAGGGTTAGGGAGATATACACATATGGCTGCCCTCCATGTCGCCATTATCGGCGGTGGGGTCTGCGGGCTCGGGGTGGGCTGGAAGCTCGCTCAGGCGGGCGCGCAGGTGACGCTCTTTGAGCGCGATGAGCCAGGGCGCTCGGCAACCTGGGCATCGGCCGGGATGCTGGCCCCGCAGATGGAGCTGCGTCCGGAGGAGGAGAAGATCACCCTGTTGGGACGGGAGAGCCTGCGCCGCTGGCGTCGCTTCGCCCGCGAGCTGGAAGAGGCGGCCGGCATGTCCGTTGACTATCGCGACGAGGGAACGCTCTTCGTCGCGCTGGATCGGGACGCGGCCGAGCAGCTCCGCTTTCTGCACCGTCACCAGTCCGAGCTTGGACTGCCTGTGCAGTGGCTCTCTGCCTATGAAGTGCGCCGGCTCGAGCCGCACCTCTCGCGCCGTGTTGTCGCCGCGCTCTTCTCACCCGAGGATCATCAGGTCGACCCGCGCTTGCTCGCCGAGGCATTGCTGCGCGCGTTCGTCCAGGCAGGCGGTCGGCTCCACGCGCACTCGCCGGTCGAGCGCATCCTGACGGATAATAGTCTTCAGAGGGTGACCGGCGTCCGGGTGCGCGGCCAGGACGTACCGGCAGATGCCGTCGTGCTTGCCGCGGGGGCATGGTCAGGGCTGATCGAGGGGTTGCCCCCTGCGCTGCGTCCGCCTGTTCGACCGGTAAAGGGGCAGATGCTGGCGGTGCAGCAGCCGCAGCCGCCGGTGCTCAGCCACTGCGTGTGGGCAATGGACGCACGGCAGTTTGTCTATCTAGCCCCAAAGAGCAACGGGCGCCTGCTCGTGGGGGCCACGGTTGAGGAGGCGGGGTTCGATACCAGAGTCACGGCCGGTGGCCTGCTGGACCTGTTGCGCCTGGCCTGGGAGACGCTGCCGGCGATCTATGACCTGCCGGTGGTCGAGACCTGGGCCGGGCTGCGGCCGGGCAGCCGTGACAATGCGCCGATCCTGGGCAAGACGCCGATCGCCGGGCTCTATATGGCCACCGGCCACTACCGCAACGGTATTCTCTTCGCGCCGGTCACGGCCGAAGACGTCGCCCAGGTGATCCTGACGGGCGAGACGCCGGAAGCGATCAGGCCCTTTGGCATAGAACGGTTTCTCGCACGAGCGAGATGACTTCATAGCAGCCAGGAATTGAACAGGAGGCGGTATGGAGCAGGTTCAGACCATACAGAAACGCCTGCGCGTTAATGGATCATGGATGGAGAGTAGCGCCGCCACCGTGGTCGAACTCCTTCAGTCGCTGGGAATCGATCCGAGCCGCCGTGGCATTGCGGTGGCGGTGAATGATGCGGTCGTGCTCCGTTCTGAGTGGGCAACCGCGCCGCTCCATGACGGCGACCGCGTGGAGATCCTGCGCGCTACGCAGGGAGGCTAGGGGACAGGAATGGCCGCAGTAACGCCTCAAACAACGGTAGCCACGGGCGAGGACCTGCTGAGGATCGGCGGGCGTACCTTCCGTTCACGGCTGTTCGTCGGCACCGCGCGCTACCCGAACCTGCAGGTCATGCTGGACGCGATCGAGGCCAGCGGAGCGGAAGTTGTGACGGTGGCGATCCGGCGGATTGATCTCAGCGATCCGTCCAGGCAGGGCGTGCTGGACGTGCTCGACCGATCGAAGTACACCATCCTGCCGAACACGGCCGGGTGTTACACCGCCAAGGACGCCGTCTTGACCGCCAAGCTGGCGCGCGAGGCCCTGGAGACAGACCTGATCAAGCTGGAGGTCATTGGCGACGATCGCACGCTCTTTCCCGACGTGGAAGAGCTGCTGCGCGCTGCCGCCGAACTCGTCCGTGACGGCTTCACTGTGCTGCCGTACACCAACGACGACCCGATCACGGCGCAGAAGCTGCAGGACATCGGCTGTGCGGCGGTCATGCCCCTGGGCGCGCCGATCGGCTCAGGCATGGGCATCCGCAATCCGTACAACCTGATGATCATGCGTGAGATGATCTCGGTGCCGCTGATCGTGGATGCCGGGGTGGGCACGGCGTCCGACGCCGCTATCGCCATGGAACTCGGTTGCGACGGCGTGCTGATCAACAGCGCTATCGCCGGGGCGCGGCATCCGGTGCAGATGGCGCGCGCCATGCGGCTGGCGGTGGAGGCTGGCCGGCTGGCCTACCTGGCCGGCAGGATCCCGCGCAAACTGTACGCCACGGCCTCCAGTCCGATGGAAGGACTGCTCGGCACATGAGGCTTCGCCCGGTCGATCGGCTCTATCTCATTGCCGACAGCGCGGGCGCACGCCGGCCGATCGATCGCGCAGTGGCCGAAGCGGTGCAGGCCGGCGTGCGCCTGGTGCAGCTGCGCGAAAAGCAGCTCCCGGATGCGCAGTTCCTTGCTCTCGCCCAGGAGCTGCGACGTATTACCGCCGCGCATGATGCCCGCCTGTTGATCAACTCCCGTACGCATATGGCCCAGGCGGTGGGCGCCGACGGCGTGCACCTGCCCGGTGCCGCGTCGATCGCCGAGGCGCGCCGCCTGCTGGGCCCACAGGCGCTGATCGGCTACTCGGCCCATAACGCGGACGAGCTTCGGCGCGCCGAGCAAGAGGGCGCCGACTTCGTAACCCTCAGTCCGGTCTTTCCACCGCACAGCAAATCCAGCCCTGTGCCCGCCCTTGGTCTGGAGCGCTTTGCCCAGCTCGTCCGGTCTACCTGTCTTCCGGTCTATGCCCTCGGCGGCGTCGATCCGCAGAACGCCCGTGACTGTCTTGCTGCCGGCGCGTTCGGTATCGCCGTTGTCGGCGCGCTCATGAGCGCGCCGGACATCCCGGCTGTAGTGTCCCGCTTCCTGGAACTCCTCGGCGAGTAGCCGGTGCCTCTGGTCTGCACTCCCCGCTCGGCTCGCGGCGTCGTCTCACCCTTCTGGTTTGTTCCGGCTCCTCCCGAACCGGCTTCGTTCGCAAACCGGCGTATGTACGCTGGCACGGAACTTGCTTTCCCTTACTACGGCTGTTCCCGAGGATAGCCCTGCTGATCACCGGCACATGAGCTTGCCAGTTGTCAGCAGAGAGTAACGGGAACAGGGAAGTAAGTAACGAATAATTTAGAGAGGTTGCAATACGTATGGGTCAGGTCAACATCAATCCTCCGGGCCAGTCCAGCGGCGATAGTGGAGCGGCTGCAGCCGCGGGCATCAGCATGACCATGGTTTTGCTGGTAGTCATCGTGCTGCTGTTCCTGCTGTTCTTGCTGTTCTGGGGCCTGCCGAATATCTTCCACGTCAATGTCTTCGTGCGTTCCTAAATCGAGGCTTTAGATGTCGCTTGTTACATTGTTAATTGTCCTGCTGATCGTGCTCCTGATCGCTGCGATTCCTACCTGGCCGTACAGCCGAGGCTGGGGATACTACCCGACAGGCGCGCTGGGAGCCGTTCTCCTCATCCTGCTCATCCTCATACTCTTCGGCTATGTGCGCTAGAGGCGGGGAGATGAGGCGGGTGGCGTGAACACTATAAACATCATAAAGTTAAGGAGGTTTCGACTGTGACGCTTGATCCCGGTGGTCTAATTGCCTGGTTAATTGTCGGGCTTATTGCCGGCTGGCTGGCCGGCCAGGTCATGAAGGGCGGCGGCTATGGCCCCGTGATGGACATTATCGTCGGGCTGCTCGGTGCATTTGTCGGAGGGCTCCTGTTTAGTCTGCTGGGTGTGACCGGCCAGGCAGGATTCCTGGGGAGCATTGTCGTCGCCTTTATCGGGGCGGTGGTGCTCATTGCCCTGATCCGCGCCCTGCCCGGCAGGTCGCCGGTGTAGGGCCGCTCGGAGCGAGCAGGACTATACGGCGCCGCGGTCTTCCTTCCCGGTATGCAGCCAGCCGTGATCTGAGCAAGATCACGGCTGGCTATTTGTGTAGGCTTAGGTTTCCTGCGCAAGGTTCGCCACGTTCACATGCCGCGCTGCAAAGAGACCGGCACCGGCCCGATGGCTGCCGGGCCGCTCAGGGTTGAACCGTATATCGTAATATCGTATATCACCTCGGTGGCCTAAACAGTGCCGTTTCTTCAATAACGTACCGACCGACGCCTGTGGTGCCGGTATAATCTTCCCAGTCTTGTACCGGCCGCACATGACCCGGCTTCTACCGGACCCGGGAAGACCGCTAAGGCTGGGAGCCCGGCTGGTGCCGCGCGTCGTGCTCTGGTGAACGAGATATATCAAGACGTGATGTGCACTTCTCCCCGGCGCTCTGCCGGAGGAGGGGACTGAATGCAGATGGAAACACCACTGGTGCAGCCTGCCGGGTCGCGTCCACGGCCTCAGCCCGTCGTGGTCCTGGTGGTGGAGGATGACGCCGCTGTCCGCGAGCTGGTATCTGAGCTGCTCACCAGAGAGGGCTATACGGTTCTGACGGCTTCACACGTGCATGAGGCGCACAGACACCTGCGCGAGCATGCCGTGGATGTGGTCGTGCTGGACCTCCTGCTCCAGGACGAGCAGGGCAGGCTGGTGCTTGACCGGCCCGGCCGCTCCGGCGCGCCGGCGGTGGTCATCATCAGCGGGCTGCCGGTACCAAGCGCGATTGCCGATCATCCCCAGGTAGCCGCTATTCTCCCGAAGCCGTTCGACCTCGAGGAGCTCCTGGCAGCAGTAGACAAAGCAGCACGCTGGCAGCGTCCGGATCTATAGCGGCGCGCAGGGGTGCGCACTCCGGCCGAGCCGGTGCACTTGCGGGTGTGCGCTGCGCGCAGTATCCTACTGATCTCGACGCGATACGAAAATTTCTTTATAGCGCATGTTTTAAAATGGGTAGTCTAGGTTCTGCAGAGGAGCGCTCGCCCGGCGTAGTTCCGTGGGCCGATATGCTGGCGAACCACCTGCTGCGGCTGTTTGAAGAGCATGAGGCCGCGCTGGCAGCCAGGCGGCGGGAGGTGCGCTCCCCTGCGGACTGGGAGCGCCGGCGCGCCGAGCTCCTGCGCAGCTACCACGAGTGTCTGGGGCCATTTCCAGAGCGTACGCCCCTCAACCCTCGTCTCACCGGCGTGATCGAGCGCCCCGCCTACCGCATCGAAAAACTCCTCCTCGCGAGCCGGCCGGGCTTCCTGGTCACGGCCCTGGCCTACGTGCCCAAAGGCCGGTCCTTCCCGGTGCCCGGCGTGCTGTGTATCCCGGGGCACGCGGAGAACGGTAAAGCCTACGAAGTGTACCAGCGTCTGCACGCCGCGCTGGCGACCAAGGGCTATTTCGTGCTCACCTACGATCCCTTGGGGCAGGGCGAGCGCAAGCAACAGTGGGACCCTGCCCAGCGCACGTCCTGGATCGGCTCCAGCACCTCCGAGCACTCATACCTGGGCAATCAGTGCTTCCTGCTCGGCATCAACCTGGCCCAGTACATGATCTGGGACTCCATCCGTGCTCTCGACTACCTGTGCGAGCGGCCCGAGGTTGACGCGGCACGGATCGCCTGCACCGGCGTGTCCGGCGGTGGCACCCAGACTGCGTACGTTGCCCCGCTCGACGAACGTATCACGGTAGCGATTCCGGCCTGCTATATCACCACCCTGGCCTGGCGGCGCCGCGTCTGGGTCACAGGCGATGCCGAGCAGAACTTTGTTGCCCAGCTCCCGCGCGGGCTGGATCACGCCGACTTGCTGAAGCTGGTGGCGCCGCGCCCGCTGTTGATCAATGCCGCTCGGTTCGACTACTTCCCGATCGAGGGCACCCGCCGGAGCTACGCCGAGGCCCGCGCCCTGTATGAGCTCCTGGGCGTGCCGGACCGCATTGCTTTGGCAGAGGCGGATGCGCCGCATGGCTATCACCTGCCGCTACGCCGGGCTACCTACGCCTGGCTGAACCGCTGGCTGGGCAAGGAGGACGAGGATGACGAAGAACCCGAGGTCACCGTGGAGCCTGAGGAGCAGCTCTGGTGCACCCCGACAGGCCAGGTGGCAGAGCAGGACAGCGAGCGGGTGTTCACGCTGAACCTGGCGCTGGTGCGGTGCACGCGCCCGGCCCGCGCGTGGCCGCAGAGTGCACCGGAACTCCCTGCCTGGCAGCAGGCCGTGCGCGAGGCAGCGCGCCGGCTTACCGCCTTCCAGCCATCCGGCGCGCCGCGGCAGGCCACCGCCGGGCTCTTGCGCTACGAAGGGCTGACCCGCGTCGAGCTGGTGACGTACTACTCCGAAGAAGATATTATCGTGCCCGGCCTGGCCTGCCTGCCACGGCAGGTCCCGCCGCCATATCGGGCGGTCCTCTGGGTCGATGGCGAGGGCAAGGAGAGCGCCTGGACACGGCAGACGTTCCGGCAGCTTGTGGCACAGGGGTATCTCGTCCTGGCGATCGACGTGCGCGGCACCGGCGAGACAGCGCCGCGCGGCCGCGGCAGCCGCGGCGCCACCGGGCTGATGGGCGCCGAGTCCTTCCTGACCTACGAGAGCTTTGTAGCCGGCCGTCCGCTCTTGGGCATGCGCGCCTGGGATGTGATCTGCGGCCTGGAGTACCTTGCCGGCCGGTCGGACGTCGCTGCGGGACCGATCGCTCTGGCTGGCTGGGGGCCAGGCGCGCTGGTGGCCCTGCACGCCGCGGTGCTGGACCAGCGTCCTGCGCCGGTGCTGCTGGCGGGCCTGCTGGGCAGCTACCGCGCGCTGGTCGAGCATGAGCGCTACGACTATCCGGTGAGCGCGTGTGTGCCGGGAGTGCTGGCCGCCTATGACGTGGCAGAGCTGGCCGGTGCGCTGGCGCCGCGGCCGCTGCTCATCGCTGCCCCGGTCGATCACCTCCAGCAGGCGCTGTCCCCGGAGGCAGCGGCGGAGCTCTTTGCACCCGTCCGGCGCGTCTACGAGCTAGCCGGCGCAGCGGATCGCTTCCTTTTGACGCCCGATCCCGAAGTGGCTGCTCCACAACTCGCCGCGTGGGTCTCTCAGGGCTAAGGCTGCGCGGCTGGGACCAGGGTAGCCGGTATCTGCGTGATCGTGGTATGGCGTGCTGCCGGCGAGATAAGGCTTCAGCGGGCTGCTCCAGATGGACTTGCTCGCCTACTGGCGCTGGGATAATTACTGTGCCGACCTAGATGAAGGAGCAGGATTCAACTTCAACTCCCATCAGCGGCGCCTTCACACCGCCATCGAGGTCGGGGAGCGGCTCTGGCTGGTGACCGGACGCCCTTCCCCTGATGGTATCCGCTATGTCCTTGTTGGTATGCTCACGGTCTCGGCGAAGACGTTCAACCCGCCGAGCTATAAATACGGGCGATACCGCGTCTGGGGGAACCTGGCTAACTCCGCGTACTACAGCGCCGACGGCCCCGATGCCGCGCCCTTACTTATGCGTCTGGAGTTCGTCCCACCGAGTCCCATTCGCTCGCAAGACAAGATCGGCCAGTCGCTCCAGACAATTCGCTCACTGAGCCCTGATGATAGTGCCCTGCTTTCCCAATGGGCCGCAAACCTGCCGCTGGAACTCCGTGCCTACCAGCTCGCAGATGAGTTCGTGCTGGAGCAGGCATATGAACGCGGCCAAGAGGTCCTGCGCGAAGCTTTGGAACGCTACCATATAGGCGTATCTCCCCAGCGCAAGGTGACGCTACAGACTACCTACTATGTGCGTAATCGCTCCCTCGTCGGAATCCTTCAGGAGATGTACAATGGCCGATGTCAGCTCTGTGGCTTCGATCCGCGTCTCCTGTATGGTGTGACGGCGTGTAATGCCCACCACATTGTGTACCTGTCTAGAGGCGGGCGTGACGAGCTGGAGAATCTTTTGCTTGTCTGTCCCAATCATCATCGAGTGATCCACGCTGCAAATGCCGCATTTGACTTCAAAGATCTTCATTACGTTTTTCCAAACGGTCGGCGCGAACCGCTTGTGTTGAATCTGCATCTCCCGCGCGCGGTGTAGCAGGAGACAGATGGGGAAAACACCGCGCTACTAGTGGGCGAGCCTCCGGTGTGCTTATTGCTTCCTTATTGCTTCAGGTTTGCTAGCGCTGGAGGAGGCGTATCGCCGCGCCGTTGCTGCGAAGTTCAACCGTGCCCCTGCGACAGGTGCAGAGCACTTCCGCAAGCTCCCCTCCGGCATCTTGCGGGAGCAAGCCGGTGGCGATGTAAAGCGTGCCTGGGACAGCCTGCCAGGTGCCTCTGTATGTGGCTGCCGGAGCGATGACGGCATGCGCCGCCGGCAATCCTTCCCATCCGGCCGGGCCGCGCAGCACCATGACGGTCTGGACACGCCCGTGCCGCACGATAAGCGCGTCAGGCTCGTCAGCTATCCCGATGGCTGCGATCTCGACGCTGCGACCGAGCGCGACACGGTCGCCTGCGCGCAGCCGGGCACTGCGCTGGGCTGCCGGCAAACGTGGCTGCCGCGGGGCCGGGTCAAGCAACAGGCCTGCGCCGCGGCGAGCAAGCGTCTCCTCGAGGCCGCGCCGGTCGCGGTGCTCTGGCGGCAGGATCACGACGTCGAGCTGCCGCTGCCAGAACGGCAGCGCTCGCCCTAGCGCTCGCTCCAGCTCTATCCCAGAAGGTCCCCCGCCCACCAGCACTGCCCCACCCTCTGGAAGATGCAAGAGGACGGCCTGGCTGCGCTCTAGACCGAGCACGCTGACGCGCAGGTCGCCGGCTGGCTGGGCGCGCGCGGCAAGCAGCGCGAGCGCCGCCGCGGCCAGGCTGCCGGCAAGCGCCCAGGTACTGCGCGAGGCAGGGAACGGGCCGATGGTCTGCGCTGCGCTCGCGGCGCCCCATCTGTGCGTGGCGGCAAGCAGCAGAGCGTAGTACGCCAGCGTCGGCGCCAGCGGCTCCTCGAGCGGTGGTAGGTCCAGGGCCACCAGGGGCGGCGGCAGGCCGGCCAGGGTCTCGACCGCGCGCACCATGGCCGCCAGCGGCAGCCACGCCAGCCAGCTTGCCGGGGCAGCCGGCAGTTCGAGCGGTGCCACCAGCACACAAGTCCAGCCGGTGAGCATGATCCACGGCAGGAGCGGCGCGACCAGCAGGTTGGCCGGCAGGGCGATCACGGACAGGCGTCCGAAGGTCGCGGCGAGGATCGGCGCCGAGAAGAGCGTGGCGGCCAGGGTCCCGGCCGCGGCCTCGCCCAGCACGGGCACGGCCCGTACAACCGGCGCGAGGGGAGGGCCAAGCAGCAGCAGGCCGGCCGTGCAGGCAAAGCTGAGCTGGAAACCGACATCCCACAGCAGCAGCGGGTCGATCAGCAGCATGGTAACGGCGGCCACTGCCAATAAGTGATGCCCTTCAGTACGGCGGCCAAGCGCCGGAGCTATCGCGGCCAGGGCGCCCATCACTGTGGCGCGCACCACGCTCGCGCTCATCCCCACCAGCGCAGCATGCAGGATGAGCGCGGCCACCGCGGGCACGGCGGCGCGGCGCCCGAGCAGGCGCCCCAGCAGCGCGGTGAGCGTCCAGGCTACAATGCTGACGTTGGCACCGGAGATAGCCAGCACGTGGCTGGTGCCTGTGCGATTGAAGGCGTCGAGGAGGCCGGCCGGGATCGCAGCGCGCCGGCCCAGCAGCATGCCCGCCAGCAGCTCGGCCTCCGGCGCCGGCAGGCGACGCACGATGTGCTGCTCCGCAGTGCGACGTACCTCATAGAGGGGTGAGAGCAGGCTTCGCTCCGGCGCGTGGCCGGGCCAGGGTGCGGCACGGGGATACGCCATCATCCCGACGGCGCCTCGTCTCGCCAGGTAGGCGCCGAAGCCGCCCTCGGTGGCGGACACCAGACGCAGCCGGCCGCGGAGCGCCAACGTATCGCCGTCGCGGCGTAAGGGTATGGAGGGCAGGGTGACGTAGAGCTGCCCGCGAGCCGGCTGCCAGAGCCCATCGCTATCCTGGACCTCCCGCACAGCCAGCATGAACGACTGGGCGCGCTCCCGCCGATCGGGGTCGCCGGCAACGATCCCCCGTACCTGTGCCATGTCCCGGCCTGCGGCGAGCCAGAGCTGAGGATGGACGCTGTGTCCGACCAGGGACGCCCGCGCCAGCCCCAGGGCCAGGGCAACGGCACAGACGCCAGCCGTGCGGCTGCCCGGCCTGAGCAGCAGGAGAGCTCCGGCCATGAGCGCCGCCAAGGCAATGGCCGGCCCTCGCCCTCCGAGGGCGGCCGCCAGCGCAATCCCTGCGCTGAAGAAGCCCGCCCCTACCGGCACCATGGCCTGTGCCCCGCGCCGTACATTCTCTGGCTATGAGACGGTCACGCGCTCGCGCAGGCGGGTGATGGTCGCCTGGGGCACGCCGGCCTTGCGCAGGTCATCGACGCTCTTGAAGGGGCCATTCCGCTCGCGGTACTCGATGATGCGCTTCGCCGTCACCGGGCCGATGCCGGGGAGCGCCTCGAGCTCGGCCGCCGAGGCTGTGTTCAGGTTGAGCGGGCCGGGCCCGGCCGCGGCCTGGGCACCCGGCGCTGCTTCACCCTGCCGCGGCACGTGCACGTGCATCTGGTCGCGCAGCCGCAGCGACAGGTTCACCCGCGCTGGGTCGGCCTCAGCCATGAGCCCGCCGGCCAGCCGCACGGCGTCCTCAACGCGGTCGCCCGGCCGGGCGGTGTAGACGCCCGGGCTGGCCACTGCTCCTGAGACATAGACCTTCAGCTCGGCGGCCGGCGTGGCAGCCGGCTCCACAGCGACCGCAGGCGCGCCGCCGGCACCTCGGCCTACGAACACGCCTAGGAAGAAGAGCGCCATGCCGGCGAAGAGCCCGGCCAGCACCAGCTTGGCTCGCTGGAGTACCGTATCGCCCATCCGCTCGCCTCTCCATCGCCATGGACACGCCGGCCATGCCGGTCCTGCGGTGAGTATGCGAGCACGGCGGCCTAGGGGCAATAGCCGGCAATGGCCTGTTCTCGCTATCATGAGCGTGCTCTCGCGAGAGCACCATGGTGCAGATAAAGAGGGGGGAAACGGCAGTGAGCACGCAGGACGAGGAGCGCGCTGCGGGTGAGGTGGCGCAGGCAGGTGCACGTCGGCGTCCCCCACCGCGCAAGGAGAAAGGACTGGTGATTGTCTTCACCGGCGACGGCAAGGGGAAGACGACGGCGGCGATGGGCATGGCGCTGCGCGCCGTGGGACACAAGATGCGCGTCCTGGTGATCCAGTTCATCAAAGGGGCCTGGAAGACCGGGGAGCAGGAGGCAGTCAAGGCGCTCGCGCCGTACTTCACCATCGTGCGCGCCGGCCGCGGGTTTACGCTCGAGCACCTGCGGGACCCGCGCATCAGCATGGACGAGCACCGCCGGGCGGCCGAGCATGGCTATGCGCTCGCCCGCGAGGCACTCACCTCGGGCCAGTATGACATGGTTGTGCTGGACGAGATCTGTGGGACCATCAGCGCCGGATTGCTGTCGCTGGAGCAGGTGCTGGCATTGCTTGACCTAAAGCCGCCTCTGTTGCACCTGGTGCTCACCGGCCGTGGCGCGCCGCCCGAGCTGATCGAGCGGGCCGACCTCGTTACCGAGATGCGCCTGATTAAGCACCCGTACCGCGATCAGGGTATCTCGGCACAGCGAGGAGTGGAATTCTAAACCGCGGCGTCTTCCGGCTCGGCGTGCACGAGCACCGTGCCCAGGCCGGGGAGCCGCGCCCGCAGGGCACGCTCGACTTCGGTGGAGCGCTCGTGGACCTCCGGCACAGTGAGGTTGCCGGGGAAGGTGCAGTGCAGCACCAGGTTATGCAGATGACCGTCTGCCGTGCCGTCCGCTCCGGGCTCGTGGTACACCCGCACCTCGTGCGTGCTGCCGGGTCCAGCCACGGCATCGGCGATGGCGATCACCTGCTGCACGAGATCCTGGTGTGTGGCCGTGACATCCTCGTGGGAGCGCACCGCCTGGCCGGGCGCCTCCAGGTGGATGTTCACGCTGCGCACCGCCCGATTGGCCCGCTCCGCCTCCCGCTCGATGGCCGAGGCCAGCGCGTGTGCCCGCTCAAGCGTCATGTGCTCGTCGACCTCGACGTGCAAGTCGACGTCGTACTGTCCGCGCTCCTGCCGCACCCGTACGTCGTGGGCGCGCACGCCGTGCTGCCGTGCCAGGAAGTGGATCTGCTCGACCGGTGTCTCATCCGGCCGGGCCACCGGCTCGGCGTGGACCACCACATCTGCGTGTGGAGCGACGCGACGCACCGCCTCCTCGACGGCATCGTTGATGGCATGCGATTGGGCGAAGGTCGTGGTACGCGGCACAGCGATCACCAGGTCCGCCATCAGCCGGCTACCGGCACGACGCAGCCGCACCCGCCGCACTTCCACCACCCCCGGCACCGCGCGCACCTCGGTGGCGATGCGCTCGCTCAGCCCCGGCGGAGCCGTGTCCAGCAGCGCGTCGATGGTGGCCTTGCCCAGGCGCAGGCTCACCACGATCACGATCGCTGCCACGCCCAGCGCCGCGACGGCATCGGCGCGGGTCCAGATGCCAGTCTGCCCGGTGAGCTCGCCCAGCTTCACCAGCACCAGGCCCAGGATGACTACTGCAGAAGACCAGATATCCGTGCTGAAGTGCAGCGCGTCTGCCTCCAGCGCCTGGCTTGCGTATTTCCTGGCCGCGTGGGTGAGCGCCCGCGAGCGCGAGACGTCCACGATGATCGACACGATCATGACCAGGAACGCCCAGACAGACGCCTCGACGTGCACCGTCTGGAAAAGCAGTCGCTGCACGGCCTCATAAACAATCCAGACACACGTCACCAGCAGCAGCCCGGTCTCGAAGAGGGCGGAGAGGTTCTCCACCTTGCCGTGGCCGTACGGGTGTTCGGCATCGGCAGGTTTGTCGGCCAGCCTGACGGCAAACCAGGTCAGCAGCGCTGCGACCAGATCCAGGCCTGAATGGACTGCCTCGGCCAGGATGCCCAGGCTGTTTGTGGCCAGGCCGACGCCCAGCTTCAGGCCGGTGAGCACGACCGCGGCAAGCACCGAACTTAAAGCAACGGCACGCTTATGTCGCTGCGCCTCCAGCTCAACCACGGGCTGCGGCGCGATGCCGGCAATGTCCTGCATCTCTTTCCGAGTGTTTGCCTGTTGAGCGTCGCTTTATGTAGAGTGATAAGCGAGGAGAGCGATAGCGCGTGATGGCACCGCTGCCGACGTCCATCTGGTTCATGGTATCCCGCGGCCCGCTCGCGCCGCAACCGGAATGCCCCGGTTGACAGGCCGGCCGCGCGCCGCTACCGTAACAGCGGGCGGCGGCACGGGTACACCGTGTGCCATCCTGGGAATATCGCGCGCTGAGCGCGCCTGAGGAGCGGGGAGCGTGAAGGCGAGGGTGATGTATCTGACCGGCCCGCGCCGGTTTGAGCCGGGCGAGGAGGAGCGCACGCCGGGGCCGGGCCAGGTGCTCGTGGCGGTGCGCGCCTGTGGCGTCTGTATGAGCGAGATGGAGCGCTATCTCGCTGGGCCGGAGGGCGCGCCGGTCGTGCTCGGCCACGAGCCCGCTGGCGAGGTGGTCGCCGTTGGCGAAGGCGTGACGCGGTTCCGTCCCGGCGACCTGGTGACCGGCCTGTTCGGGCGAGCGTTTGCCTCGCACGTGGTGGTGGATGCCGGTCGGCTGTGGCACATCCCTGAGGGCATTCCGTATGAGCACGCGCTGGGCGAGCCAATCAAGTGCGTGGTCACGGCAGCACGAGCCTCCAGCTACGAATTCGGCGACACCGTCGTGCTGATCGGCTGCGGCTTTATGGGGCTGATGACCCTGGCGGCCATCGCCGGCCGGGCGGCCGCCCAGATCATCGCCATTGACCTCAACGCCGGCCGGCTCGCCTTGGCCCGTGAACTCGGGGCGACGCACACGATCAACGCAGCCACGGACGACCCGGTCACGGCCGTGCGCGAGCTGACCGGCGGCCGCGGCGCCGAAGTGGCGATCGAGGCGACCGGGCAGGGCAAGGCGCTGGAGCTGGCCGCGAAGGTGCTGCGTCGTGGGGTGCGGCCAAAGCTGGTCATGGTCGGCTATCACAACCGGCCGCAGATGGTGGACCTCACCGGCTTCGCCCACGCCGGCCTGATCGCCATCAATGCGCACCCTTCCTATAGCCTTGATCCGGCCGAAGATATGCGCCGCGGCCTGGAGGCCCTGGCGCGCGGCATCTTCCCCATGCAACGCCTGGTCACGCACCGGCTGCCGCTGGAGCGGCTGGCCGACGCCTTCGAGCTGGCGCGCAGCCAGGCGGACGGATACATCAAGGCGGTGATTGTGCCCGATGGGAACGCTTGAGCAGCAGGTTGCCCTCATTACCGGCGCCGGCACTGGCATTGGCCGTGCCTGCGCCATTGCGCTTGCCCGCGCTGGGGCGCGGGTGGTGCTGAACGGACGCCGCGAGCAGCCGCTGCGTGAAACACAGGAACTCTGCGGCGGCGAGGCAGTGGCCGCCCTCGCGCCCGGCGACGTCGCCGACCTCGCGGTGTGCGAGCGCGCCGTACAGGTCGCGCTGGAGCGCTGGGGCCGGCTGGACATCCTGGTGAACAGCGCCGGCACGAACACGCCGCAGCGCCTGTTCGCCGACATGCCGGTCGAGGACTGGCATCGTGTGATCGATACTAATCTTACCGGCGCGTACTACATTACTCGCGCCGTGTTGCCTGTCATGCGCCGGCAGGGCCGCGGCACGATCGTGCACATCTGCTCAGCGGCGTCCCTGCGGCCCTCGCTCATCTCCGGCGTACACTACAGTGCGGCCAAGGCGGGCCAGCTTTCGCTGGTGCGCTCGATCAACATCGAAGAGCAGGTCAACGGCATCCGCGCCTGCGCCATCCTGCCAGGCGAAGTAGTCACGCCGATCTTAGACCTGCGCCCGCACCCGCCGGATGAAGCGGCGCGGCAGCACATGCTCTTGCCGGAGGACATCGCCGAGACGGTGCTGCTGGCGGTGAGCCTGCCGGACCGCGCCGTGATCGAGGAGTTACTCATCCGCCCGCGCCAGGTGCGCACGTAGAAACCGACGGGTCGCGCGCCGTCTGGTCTCGACCAGACAGCGCCTGCGACTGCATGCGCCACCCCGTCGGGGCAGGGACTGCAGCGGGCAGGAAGGCGCTGCGGGTTATGACGCGGCAGGGCGGGTGCGCACCTGCTCTGCCCACTGGAGAAGGGGCAGGTTCTCGGCACGCGCCGCGGCGATGCGTTCGGCGATGTGCTGGATGTCCTGCTCCGGCATGCGCTCCATAATGACGGCCAGACCGTCGCAGTCGCTGACATGGATGAGCAGCGATTGCGCCGCTCGTGCGCCCTCCTCGGCTTCTTCCTCCGAGAGCTGCTCGCGGGAGACGAGCTCGACCAGCCGGCGCGCCGTCTCGATCGCGCCGTCATGGTCACGATAGAGCTTGTCCACGTACGAAGAGAAGAACGGCCGCAACGCCGGGTACAGGCTCTCCTCCTCGAAGCGGAAGTGCGGTCCGGCCACCTCGTTCAGCGTGCCCAGCAGGCGGCGCGCCCGCGGCAGGTCGCGGGCGCGCAGTGCCGCTGCCAGGTCGAGCAGCAGGTCACGGATGCGGCGGTGGTCGGCCTTGAATTCCTGGAAGACGTCGATTGCGGTGCTCATCAGTGCGTTGGCCTCCTCTCCGGGGCTTGCCCGAGCGCCGTCCTGCGCCGTGGGTGAGCCCCTGCTACTTCTTTAGTTTGTTTATCGCTTTTCTCTCCATTGCTGTCTGCGACTTTTGTCACACAGGCGCCGGGGCGTTGAGCAGGGCAGGAGCGCGGGCGTTATGCGACTCAAGTCGCAGACGAATAGTGCACCAAGGCAGTAATCAATGTGTAGAAGGCGGGGTGTAGAAGGCAGGAGGGAGCGCGCCGTCTTACGGAGTAGTGCTTATGACAATCAACGAGGGTACAGACACGGGCGCCAGCGAGCAGGGGCCGCGCGTCCCGGCGATGCAAGACCTGTACGACAACATCTGGGTGCTGTTTCTGGTCTCCCTGCTGATCGTCCTGGTGTCCTACATTATCTGGGGACTGATCGACATGCTCAGCCGCCCGGTGCTGATGTGAGGAGCTGTCCATGAGCATTGCGTCGCCCAGCGAACGAACCTGGTGGGAGCAGCCGGTCGCCTACCACGAGAAGATCTGGCTGGTCATTTCGGTCGTGACCGGGGTGCTGCTGTTCTTCATGATGCCGTTCTGGCACCTCTTCGGGCACCAGAACTCCTCAGCGGAGAGCTACCGCGTCAATCCCCAGGCCTTCTACCAGCGCGTACAGGACTGGGCCAAGACCCAGCGGCAGACGTCCCAGGGGCTTGCGCCAACGGGCAATGAAGTCTATATCGTGGCGTACCGCTTCGCCTGGTTCCCTAATCCTCTCGTGCTAAAGGCCGGCGTGGAGTATCGCATTCACCTGTCGTCGCGGGATGTGAACCATGGCTTCTCCCTGCACCGCGATGGCACCACTGCCCAGAAGGTGAACTTCCAGGTCGTGCCTGGCTATGACTACGTGCTGACCATGCGCTTCACCGAGCCTGGCACCTACCACCTGGTGTGCCAGGAGTACTGCGGCCTGTCCCACCAGATCATGGTAGGCAAGATTATCGTGGAGGGCTAGCGCCGTGAGTGTCTCCTCGCGCGCCCGTACCTGGACCTGCACTGTTACCGGACTGCGCGTTCACGAGAGCACGGTGCCTCCGTTGCTGGTGAACGCCGTGACCGCCATCGTCTTCCTGCTTTTCGGCGGGATCATGGCCTTGCTGCTCGCCCTCACCCGCTGGGAGGCAGTGCACCTGCTGGACGCGAAATGGTACTTCATCGTGCTGACGCTGCACGCCTGGAGCATGCTGGTCTTCTGGATGATCTTTTTCGAGGTTGCTATCTTGTATTTTGCCAGTAGCATTGTTTTGAACGTGCCGCTGGCGAGCACGCGAGCGGCCTGGCTGGCCTATGTGCTGATGCTTGGTGGCGCGCTGCTGGCCGCGCTGACAGCTGCCTTCCAAGACACCTCCTACGATCAACCGCTGCTGACCTCGTATGCGCCACTGAAGATCCATCCGCTCTTCCTGCTTGGGGCAATTATTTTCGCCGTCGGCGCCTTCGTCGCGCTCGGCGTCTTCTTCGCCACGGTCTGGCGGGCCCAGCGCGAGCGCACCTACAAGGGCTCCCTGCCGCTGGTCACCTTTGGCGCTGTGGTGGCGGCGATCATTGCCTTCGAGTCGCTCCTGGGCGGCGCCATCGCCTACATCTGGCAGTTCCTCGCTACGCTCGGCCTAGTGCCTGGGATCGACGCGGAGATGTACCGGGTGGTGTGGTGGCTGCTGGGGCATGGTACCCAGCAGATCAACCTGGCGGCCATGGTGACGAGCTGGTATCTGCTGGGCACCTTGACCGTGGGGGCGCAGACGGTGAGCGAGAAGGTCAGCCGCACGGCTTTCATCCTGTATGCACTCTTCATTAATCTAGGTGCGGCGCATCATATCCTCTCCGATCCCGGGGTGAGCAATGCCTGGCGGATCTTCAACGCCAGCTACTCGGTCTACGGCGCGGTGATGGCCAGCCTGATCCACGCCTTCGCTATCCCGGCGAGTGTGGAGTGGGCGCTGCGCCGTCAGGGCCACGGCGGGCTGTTCGGCTGGCTACGCCATGCGCCGTGGGGCAACCCGGCCTTCGCCAGTCTGGCGGTGTCGCTCCCACTCTTTGGGGTGCTCGGCGGGATCACCGGTGTCACCTTCGGCACCGAGCAGCTCAACATGATGGTACACAACACGCTAGCCATCCCCGGCCACTTCCACGCCACCGTGGTGGCCGGCACGACCATCGCCTTCATGGGCATCGCCTACGAAGTCATCCGGTTGCTTGGCCTGCGGGAGCTGCTCAGCCGGCGCTGGGCGACAGTGCAAGTCTACGTCTTCGGCGCTGGCATGGCGCTTGTCTCTCTAGCGATGATCTGGCTGGGCTACTTCTTTGGCACGCCGCGGCGCCATCCCGCCGTGTCCACATTGCCCCTGGTGCGCTCCCCGGCGCTGGAGGCACTGCTGGGCCTAGCCGGCGTAGTCGCTGTGGTCGGCGGTACGCTGTTTATCGGCCTGGCGGTGCTCTCGCTGCTGCGCGGCGCGCCCCGCCCGCGCGGTCCGGTGCTTGCGGTGCAGCCGCAGCCTGCGCCGGCGAACCCACATCCGACAGGCGCTTCCTGGGCACATGCCACGCAGAACCTGGCCGGCACGCTGACGCTCTGCTTGATCTTCCTCGGCGTACTGGCCGTGATCTATGCCACGCACTGGATCAACCTGGCCAGCCTGTGGCATGTGGGCTAGGCGCAGCGATGGCAGGAGCATGACACCATGGACCTGACTTTGGCAGCGCACCCTGCCCGGCCGGCGGCACAGGGGAACCTGCGGCGTGCCGCGCCGCTAGCGCTGGTGATCGGTGTTCTGCTGGCACTGTTGGCGTGGGCGGAGGTCGGCTGGCTGCCCCACGGCCTACCGCGGGAATACACCGTGCGTGTGGCAGTAGTGCTTCTGCCGACCGGTGAGCACCCTGTTCCCGAGGATGGGTACACCCGGCTTGGCTTGCCGGCACCCGGACATGCCGGCACCTACGCGCTGCCTCATGAGGTCGGGTCGGGCGCCGATCACCGGGCGGCGAGCGGGCAGATCACGCTGGAGAGCCGCTGCGTGGAGCTGGAGACCGCCGCAGGTGCCGTGCAGCGCGGCGCGCTGGTCACGGCGGCGCTGCGCGGGCCGGATCGCGGCGTACTAGAGGCCGCAGCAGCCACGTGGCTGGAGGACCTGCGCCGGCAGGCCCGCGCCGGCATGCTGGGCCTGCGCATCGAGCGGATGGAGGACCTGGCGGTACCCTATCGCCTGTGCGCGGGAGCCTGACATGTCAGCCAGCGCGCCACTCGTTGCCCCACCCATCGTCTACGCGCTGCGGCGCGCGCTGGCCCGGCCGCTGGAGGCGGAGCAGGCGCAGCGGCTGGTGCGTGCCTGGCTGGCCCTGGCCGTCGGTGCGCTCACCATGGCTGGTCTGTTCGTGCTGCCTGTGCTGGGCGCGCGCCTGCCATTCTTCCAGGAGCTGGTCAGTCCCGAGACGTTCCGCGTGGCCCTGGCCGGCCACGTGACCTTCTCGCTGAACGTGTGGCTGCTGGGCTACGCAGCGCTGCTCTGGACTGCCGCGCTGGCCAGGCGGGGTGCCCCCTTGCGCGGGTGGGCCGGCGCGGGACCGCTGCTGGCGCTGGCCGGCATGAGCAGCCTTGCCGCCAGCGTCCTGTTTGGGGCAGGTAGCCCGGTGCTGGCCGATTACGTGCCGGTGCTGGACCATCCGCTCTTCCTGGCCGGCCTGGCGCTCTTCTTCGTCGGCGTGGGCACCGTCGCGGTGCACTATCTGGCGCATGTCGCCGGCCGGACGGGAGGGCCAGCGGCGGAGGACGCGGCGCTGCAGTGGGCGGCACTGGCGTTCATCGCTGCCCTGCCGGCGGCAGCGACGGCGTGGAGCCGCGGTGTGGCGACGGCGCAGGGCCTGGCCTGGGGGCCGGGGCATCTCTTCCAGGTCGTGCACACCGGCGCGTTACTTGCTGCCTGGTGCCGGCTGTTCGGCAGGCCTCTTCCCGCGTGGGGGCAGGCCGTGCTGCGTGCCGTGCTGCCGCTCCTGGCCATCCCGGCGGTAGCGATCCCCTGGCTGTATGCGCTGCCTGGGCCCGTGCGCGCTGGAGAGATGGCACTGGTGACCTGGTGGGCCACTGGTGTGCCGCTGACGGTGGCCTTGGTGGTCCTCACTGCCGAGATGTTGCGGAGGAGGCAGCGCCCGGATGCAGCGCTGCTCTGGTCGATGCTCTTCCTCGTAGTCGGCGGGCTAGTGGCGCTCGGTGGCCTGCTGGGGGACGTGCGGGTAACGGCGCACTACCACAGCACTGTGGGAGCCGTCACCATCGCCTACATGGGCCTGACCTACCGCCTGCTCGGGCTCACCGCCCGGCGAGCGCTGGCCACGCTGGCTCGTAGCATACAGTTGCTACTATACGGCGGGGGCGTGGGACTGCTCGTCAGCGGCTTGTTCTGGGCCGGGCTCGAGGGCAGCGCACGCAAGGCGTTTGAATCTTTCGGAGGTCGGCTTAGTCTGGCCAGTCCGGCCGGCCTGGTGATGCTAGGTGGCACCGTCGCCGCGCTTGGCGGCGTATGGTTCATCAGTGCGGCAGCCTGGCAGCTAGCGGGCCGGTCGTGGTCGGTGGCGGAGACAGAGCGAATATAAGAGCGCGCTCGGGACCGCGGCGGGCTGTTCGCCTGTGCGGAGGCGCAGGCTCTCTACCATGCCGGGCTGCTCAGCCGCTGTCGATGTGCAGCTCGAGGATGCTGCGATCGACGATCTCGATCGCGCCGCGGCGGACGCGAATCGCGCCGGCCTCCGCCAACAGGTGCAGCACCCGGCCTACCACCTCTCGTGCGGTGCCAACGCGCAGGGCCAGTTCCTGCTGCGTGATGCGCACCTCGCGGCGGCTGCCGGCAGCCTCGTGCTCAGCAAGCAGCTGCTTGGCGACCCGCGCCGTGACGTGCAGGAACGCCAGGTCCTCGATGACGTTTGTGAGGTAACGCAGGCGGCGGGCAAAGATATGGATCACCGCCATGGCGACCTCGGGGTAGCGCTGGGCGAGGCGGAGCATGTCGGCGCGCGGGATCACGTAGACACGCACCGGCTCGAGCGCGAGCGCGCTGGCCGGATTAGGACCGCCGTCGAAAACAGGCACCGCGTTGAACCAACCACCGGGGCCGATCACCTGCAGGGCATACTCCCGACCGGATGGCGCAGTCTTGTAGATCTTCACCCGACCGCTCTGCACGATGAACACCCCTTCGCAGGGACCGCCCTCAAGGAAGATAATCTCACCCTGCTGATACGAGCGCTCGAGCGCCAGCTCGCGCACCAGCGCTAGCTTATCCACGGTCAGGGCGGCGAAGTACGGGAGCGCATGAAGCGCCTCTGTCGAAGCTACCATCTTGTGCCTCCGTAAAGCACCCGGGGCCCTGCCGGTTCGCTCGCAAGGGGAGCGTCCAGAAAGATGATAAACCTGTGGGCTGTCGTGTGGCTAGAGCCGGCGCAGGCTTAAGCCGAGGAACACAACCACGAGGGCCAAGACGAGGTTCAGCTGCGCCAGCAGGATCACCCGGCGCCGCAGGACCTGCATCTTCCCAGCCACGTGCGCTCGCTCCGGGCTCTCCACCGGAAGAGCGCTGAGCCGGCCGGCGTATTCCACTAGCTGCGGCCCAATAAAGAAGTCATGCAGGACGCTCAGGCCAACGATCACGCCGACGAGCGCCAGCTTGACCAGCAGCACCTGGCCAAAGCGAGTCTGCATGAGCGGCAGGCCGCCCATAGTGTAGCGCAGAAGCATGGCCATACCGCTTACGCCGATGGCGCCCAGAGCCAGCCAGCCGACGTCACGAAAGCGCCGCGCCACCGCGCCCAGGAGCGCGTAACGCTCCGGTCCCTCGATGGCACGACGCAGCACCGGGTTGAGCACCAGCACGAGAAAGAGCGTGCCGCCCAGCCACACCACTACGCCGAGCACGTGCACATACAGCAAGAAGGTCGAAAGCCAGGGAAAGCTGTCCACAGGGCGCCTCTCTCCAGGGGGAGCGGATTCCGGCCTCAAAGCATACCAGATGGCTTGCCGCAGGTTGATCAGGAGTTTTCCCTGATTCGCGCATCGCCTCAGGGGAGCCGGCTGGCCCTGCTCCGGGTATAATCGCCGGCGGGTATGCCGGACCTTATGTTGAAGCAAGAGAAGCTGGTGAGCTTAAGTTCCGTGTAGGGGTATAGTAGTATAAGCATATAATGCAGAGAGTTCGCAGAGAGTCTAACGAACGAAGGAGGAACATACCATGCCCTTGTACGAGTATCGCTGTGCGTCGTGCGGCGAGCGCTTCGAGCTGCTGCGCAGCCTAGCGCACGCCGATGACGTGGTCTGCCACCGCTGCCATAGCCGCGACGTAAAGCGCCTGCTCTCGGTCTTCGCCGTGCGTGCGGGCGCGACCTCGCGGGCGGGCGCGTCTACCGGCGAGGGGGTGAGCAGCTCCGGTGGAGGCTGCTGCGGCGGAAGCTGCGGCTGCTGCGGGCACTAGCCACTGCGAGCACAAGGCCATGCGCATCCTCATCACCGGCATCACCGGTCGTATCGGCGCGAACCTCGCCGCAGCGCTCGTCCGCGAGGGACACCAGGTGCGTGGCCTGGTATGGCCGCGCGACCCGCGCACCGATAAGCTCAAGTCCCTCGATCTTGAGCTCCGGTACGGCAGCCTGACTGAGCCCGCAGACGTGCAGGCCGCTGTGGACGGTGTAGACGCCATCTACCATCTCGGCGCGGCCTTCCAGGGCGGCGGTCCCTTCACCACGCAGGACTATTTTGAGATCAACGTGCGCGGCACGTTCCTGATGCTGGAGGCAGCCCGTGCGCTCCCAGGAGTACAGCACTTCCTCTTTGCCTCCACCGATGCTGTGCTGGATAAGTACCCGCCCGACGGCATGGCCGAGCCCATCCGTGAGGATGTCGAGCCAAGGCGGCCGCGGGGCTGGTATAGCTTATCGAAGGCTATTGGCGAGGAGATGGTGCTGGGCTATCATCGCACCTACAACTTGCCTGCTACGGTACTGCGCTTTTGCCTGGTGGTCGGCGCCGGCGAGATCCTGGAGTTCCACCAGTTTTATCTCTCCCGGCTGCGCCGGCAGCATGCGGAGCTGGAGCCGCTGTGGACTGGCGAGGAGCGGCTGGTGTTGCTGCGGGATCGCCACGGCCGGCCCTGGAAGAAGCACATCGCCGATGTGCGGGACATCGTGCACGGCTGTGTCAGCGCGCTGGGCAAGCCGGCTGCGTTCGGCCAGATCTTCCAGCTCGCCGGACCGCGCCCCTTTACCTGGGACGAGGCCGTTCCCTACCTCTCTGAGCGTCTGGGCATTCGATATATCGAGGCGGCAGTGAGCGGACCGCCGACGTTCTACGAGTTCGACCTCTCGAAGCCGCGGGAGCTGCTTGGCTTCCGCCCGCAGTACGACATTCGCTGTATGATCGACGACGCCCTGGCCTTCCGCCGTGGCGAAGACATCGGCGTCCTGCCCACGGTATAAGGGTGTAGCGTGAGGAGCCCGCCGCTCCGGCTGCACGCCGGGGCGGCCACCTGCCCTGGTCAGACCGCTTGTAGGATGCCGACCCTGAAAAAACTCTTGCTCTTGCTTCTTTTGTTTATCTGATCTGAGCGCGCCACTGATCTGAGCACGCCACCGTCTTGAGCTCTGTCCGCTCCGCTGCGTGCCCGCCTCGGACCCTCTACCCTCTGCCACTCTAGATCTGCTTCTGGCATACTTCTTGCTACCGGTTACGCGCTTCTGTGTTGAAGAAGTATTGTCAACGCGCCGTATGTACGTCTCATGAACAGAGTCTGTGCCGTGGAGCGTTCCGGCATCCCTGGGTGAGGCAGGCGAGCTGGATAGAATGAATATCCTAGTGGTTGGACTGACGATCACAAGTTCCTGGGGCAACGGCCATGCCACGACCTATCGCGGCCTGCTGCGGGCGCTGGCAGCGCGGGGGCACCGCATCACGTTCGCAGAACAGTACGCTGAGTGGTACGCGGCCAATCGCGATCTGTACGAGCCGGACTTCGCCGAGGTGCTGGTGTATCCATCGTGGGATGACATCGAGCCGGAGCTGACCAGACGCGCTGCTGCCGCTGAGGTTATCGTGGTGGGCTCCTTCTGCCCTGAGGGCCGGCGGGTAGTGGACTGGGCGCTAGGCCAGGCCCGTCGCACCGGCGCTATCGCTGCGTTTTACGATATCGACACGCCGGTGACGCTCCAGGCCCTGGCACAGCATGGCGAGACGTTTTACCTGCGCGCCGACCAGGTATCTGCCTTCGATGTGGTCTTCTCGTTTGCCGGCGGACGCGCTATCGAGGAGCTGCAGCAGCGCTGGGGGGCGCGCCTGGTGCGCCCGCTGTACTGCGCCGCCGACCCAACCTACTACTATCCGGCCAAGCCGGACCCCCGTTTTATGGCTGATTACAGCTACATGGGCACCTATGCGGCCGATCGCCAGCCGGCGGTGGAGCGCCTGTTCCTAGATGTCGCCCGCCGCTGTCCCGACCGCTCCTTCGTGCTGGCCGGCGCTCAGTATCCGCCGGGCACCCTCGATCTGCCGAACCTGCGCCATTACGTCCACGTGCCCCCGCCGGACCACCCGGCGTTCTTTAGCTCCTCTCGCCTGACTCTGAAAGTAACCCGCCGCGCCATGGTCACGTATGGATACAGCCCGTCGGTGACCCTGTTTGAGGCTGCCGCATGTGGCGCCTGTATCGTATCCGATGTCTGGGAGGGTCTTGAGCAGTTCTTTACGCCCGGCGAGGAGATCCTGCCGGCGCGCGCGACCGACGATGTCATGCAGTACCTGGCGTTACCCGATAGAGCACTGCAGCGCATCGGGGCCGCAGCCCGTCGGCGCGTGTTGCGCGAGCATACCTATGCTATCCGCGCTGTGGAATTCGAACAAGCCGTCGCTGCAGCCCAAGCAGAGAAGGTGCCGGCGAGCCGGGGGATTGACCGGGCGCAGCAAGACAAGGCCAGGTGATGGTTCGCTCACACGGCACTGGGTCGAGACGGCAATGATCGAGGCCATCCAGCTCTGGAACGAACCAAACAACATTGCCTATTGGGACTATACCCTCGATCCCGAGTGGCAGCTGTTCGCGCGCATGATTGCGTGGGCGGCCGATGCCATCCATGACGAGACGCCCGACGTGACCGTGGTGCTGGCCGGCATCTCGCCCATTGATCCGGCCTTTCTCGACCTGCTGCTGAGCTACTACGGCCTGGCCGGGCATGTGGACGCCGTCGCCGCGCATGGCTTTCCGCAGGACTGGCAGCTGTGGCCGTTTGATGCGTGGCCGGCGCAGGTGGAGTCCTTGCGCCGCGTCGCCCGCGGCCTGCCGCTCTGGATCACGGCTACCGGCTGCTCCAGCTTCGGCTGCGAGGAGGTGCAGGTGTTCGGCGTGCAGCGCACGTTCCAACTGCTGCGCGGGGGTGTGGAGCGGATCTTCTGGTACTCCCTCTTTGACCTTCCCCGCAGCCGCATGGTGCTCACCCGCCACAAGGAGAGTGAGGGGTCGGACTATTACCGCCACTTCTACACCGGCCTGATCCGCGATGATGGGGTGCCAAAGCCGGCGCTGGCGTACCTTCCTCGTGATGCAGGCGTCTGCCAGTGGATCGCCTTTGAGGAGCGTGACCTGGTGGAGGCGCTGGCCTGCTGGATGACGCGTCTGGGCCTGCGGTCCCTGCGCACGAATATCAGTTGGGCCGACTGGCACCGTCCGGACGCGCTCCGCTGGTTTGATTATATGATGGAGCGTCTGGAGCCGTTTGCTCTGACAGTGACACTCTGCTTCACGCCGCCCAGCCGGGGTATCCGGCCGGATCCCACCAGCCCGCCGGCAAATCCGGGGGAGTTCGCCTATTTCTGTCGTGAGGTGGTGCGGCGCTATGTCCGGTAGCTCGCCTGCGCACGTGCTCATCACGGCCGACGCCGTCGGTGGCGTGTGGACCTACGCCCTGACGCTGGCGCGCGAACTCACCCGGCGGTACGGCGTGCAGGTAAGCATCGCCACGTTCGGTCCTGACCCTTCAGAGGAACAGCGGAGCGCAGCCGCGGCCGTCGGTGCCGCCGTGTATCCCCTGGGTTTCCGTCTGGAATGGATGGACCAGGCCCACCTGGACCACGCCGCAGCGGTGGAGTCGCTGCGCGGCCTCGTGCGGCGGCTGCGTCCCGACATCCTGCACGCCAACCAGCATGCCTTTGGCGTGCTTTCTGATGAGCTCCCCACGCTGGTGGTTTCGCACAGCGACGTGCTGAGCTGGTGGAGCTGGGTGCTCTTCGACGGCGCCGGCTTCGAGCCGCCGGAGTACCTCAATTGGTATCGCCAGACGGTGCAGCAAGGCCTGCATCGGGCAACCGCCGTGGCCTGCCCGAGCCGGTTCACGCAGCGGTGTCTGGCGCGCTTCTATCACCTGCCGGAAGCACGCGTGATCTACAATGGCGTGGCGCTGGACCCATCATGGACGCCGGGTGCTACGCAGCATACCACCAGGCGCGGCGCCATCGTGGCCGGGCGGCTATGGGACCGCGCTAAGAACATCACTGTGGTGATTGAGGCAGCCAGGCTCCTCCACGGGCGTGTCCCAGTCACCGTGGCCGGGCCATGCAGCGACGCTGAGGGGCGCTGCATCGCTCTCCCGGAAGCGCCCGGTCTCACCTATACTGGAATGCTTCCGCAGCCGCGCCTGCTGGAGTGCTTTCGCCGCCATGCTCTGTACGTCGCGGCGTCCTGCTATGAGCCATTCGGGCTGAGTGCGGTCGAGGCAGCGCTGTGCGGCTGTGCCGTCGTCGCCAGTGATATTCCCTCGCATCGGGAGCTGTGGGAGGGTGCGGCGGTGTTCTTCCAGCACCGCAGCCCAGAGAACCTTGCGGCACGGCTGGAGGCACTGGAGGCCGATCCGGCGTGGCGGAACAAGGTGGCCGCAGCCTGCCTGGCGCGGGCACGGCGCTTCAGCGCGTCCGAGATGGCTGTCCGGTATCTCGCCCTCTACCGCGAGCTTATGGCTGCGCCCAGGCACGTTCCCCCACCTGAGGATGTGCCTGTCCTCATGCCGCCAGAGGCTGCTGCATCGCCTCACGCGCCGTAACCAGGCAGAAGGGTTCTGCACATGCACTTTGCCCTGTTCTATCACTCGGTACGCTCCGACTGGAACCACGGAAACGCCCATTTCCTGCGCGGGCTGATCCGTGAGCTCCAACAGCTGGGCCACACCTGCATGGTATATGAGCCCGTGAGCGGCTGGTCGCTGCAGAACCTCCTGCGCGATCATGGCCCGGCGCCGCTGGAGGCGTTCGCGCGGCGCTTCTCCTTCATCCAGTGGGATACCTATGACCTTGATCGTGAGGCGTCGCATGAGGTGGCCAGGCGGGCGCTGCGCGACGCAGATGTCTGCATCGTGCATGAATGGACGGTCGATGACCCGGGCCAGCGCATCGCGCTGGCGCATGCCCTCATCGCAGAGGCGGCGCGACGTGACGTGCCGGTGCTGTACCACGACACGCACTACCGGGCCGTCGAAGAGCCGGCGTACGTGCGGGAGCTGCCCCTTGAGCGCTTCAGCGCGGTGCTGGCCTTCGGGCCCTCGCTGGCCGATGTCTACCGGAGTATGTACGGCCTGCGCCACGTCGAGGTCTTCCACGAGGCTGCCGATACGGCCCTGTTTCGTCCTGTGGCGCCGGAGCAGCCGCCGGCAGATGTGCTCTTCATCGGCAACTGGGCCGGTGATGACCGCTCTATTGAGCTTCAGAGCTACCTGCTGGAGCCGGCCCGCCGCCTGCCGGAGCTGCGCTTCGTGGTCTACGGCGTGCGCTATCCGGCAGAGGTCGTCGCCAGGCTCACTCAGGAGTACGGCATCGAGTACCGCGGCTGGCTACCCAATGCCGATACCCCCGGCGCGTATGCTGCAGCCAAAGTCACCCTCCATGTGCCTCGCCGGCAATACGCCGGCTGGTTGTATGGCATCCCCACAATCCGGGTGTTTGAGGCGCTGGCCTGCGGCTCCTGCCTGGTCAGCACACCGTGGGCCGATGTCGATGGACTGTTCCGTCGCGGGCTGGACTTCACCACGGCGTGGACGCCCGAGCATATGTGTGATCTCTTGGCCTGGCTGTGTCACGATGCGTGCGCACGACATGGCTTCGGGCAGCGCGGTCGCGAAACGGTCCTGGCCCGACACACTTGTGCGCATCGTGCCCGGCAGCTCATTGCGATCATCGATGCGCTTCGCCGAGATGGACGGCGGGCAGACGAGCCGGCCGGTGGTCCCGGCGTCTGGTCTTCGGTGCGCTGAGGAGGGGACGACCACCATGCTGATCACCATCTTCGGCTCGAGCATCACGTCGGCCTACTGGAACGGCGCAGCGACGTACTATCGCGGCATCTGTCGCGCCCTGCACCGCCGCGGCCACCAGATTGTCTTCGTCGAGCAGGATATCTTCGACCGCCAGCGCCATCGCGACCTGCCCCAGGACCCCGACTACGCTGAGGTCAGGCTCTGCCGTGGCCTCGACGACCTGGCTCGGCAGGTCGAGGAAGCCCGTCGCTCGGATGTTGTAGCGAAATGTTCGGGCTGTGGAGCCAACGATGAGTGGCTGGACCAGGCCGTGCTAGAGCGGCGCGGCCGCGGGCTGGTGGTCTACTGGGACGTCGATGCCCCGGCCACCCTGGAGCAGGCTCGGGCCGCGCCAGACTGGTACTTCCGCCGGCTGGTGCCGCGCTTCGACGCCGTGCTCACCTACGGTGGTGGCGAGCCGGTTCTCCAGGCGTACCGGCAGCTCGGCGCCCGCGCTGTTCTGCCGGTCTACAATGCCGTAGACCTGGAGGAGTATGCGCCGGTGCCGCTCGACGAGGAGCTACGCTGCGACCTGCTCTTCATGGGCAACCGCATGCCTGATCGGGAGGAACGCTTCTGGGCGTTCTTCGCTGAGGCAGCGCGGCGCGCCCCGGAGAAGCGCTTTCTGCTTGGCGGCGAGGGTTGGGGCGAGCACGCACCGCTGCCGCCCAACGTGCGCTACATTGGCCACGTGCCGACCTACCGGCATGCGGTGGTCAACTGCAGCGCTACCTTCGTGTTGAACATCAACCGTACGGCCATGGCCCGCTACGGCTTTTCGCCGCCGACACGCATCTTTGAGGCGGCGGCCTGCTGTTGCTGTATTATCACGGATGCCTGGGCAGGCATCGAGCAGTTCTTCGCTCCAGGCCGTGAGATCCTGGTAGCAGAGAGCGCGGACGATATCGTACGTTATCTGCGTGACGTGCCGCCTGACCGGGCCCGCGCCATCGGGCAGGCGGCGCGCCGGCGCGTGGAGCGCGAGCATACATATACACAGCGTGCTGAGCTTCTCGAACGCGCGCTCGTAGAATGGCTGCGTGCTTCCGCATAGGCACGTCCGGTTTCCACTACAAGCACTGGCAGGAGCGCTTCTACCCCAGGGAGCTGCCGGCGCGCGCCTGGCTGGCCTTCTACGCTCGCACGTTTGACACAGTTGAGCTCAACAATAGCTTTTACCGCCTGCCTGAGGCAGCGCAGTTCGCCGCGTGGGCTGCGCAGGTGCCTGAGGGCTTCGTTTTCGCCGTCAAGGCCAGCCGCTTCATCACCCATATCAAGCGCCTGCGCGAGCCTGAAGAGCCGCTGGCGCGCCTCTTTGAGCATGCTGGCGCCCTGGGCCCGAAGCTCGGCCCGGTGCTTTACCAGCTCCCGCCCAGTTTTCCCAAGGACATCGAGCGGCTACGTACCTTCCTTGCCGCGCTGCCACAGCACCGGGCGCACGTCATAGAGTTCCGTCATCCTTCCTGGTTCGATGCAGAAACGCTGGACGTGCTGCGGAGCGCCGGGGTGGCTTTTTGCTGCGTCGACAGCCCCCAGCTCAAGTCGCCGGTCGAAGCCACCGCCCGCTTTGCCTACCTACGCTTTCACGGCAGCGCCTTTAACTGGGGGGATTACAGCGAACCCGAGCTGCGCGACTGGGCCGGACGGCTGCGCGGCCTCGCTGCCGTCTGCGAGACAGTGTACGTTTACTTCAACAATGACTGGGAAGGCTTCGCCATAAAGAATGCGCTGACGCTTCGGCGAATGCTCTCGTGAGTGCTGCCCGTCACCGCTTAGCTCGTCAAGGAGTCACACTCGTGCGGTATTGGACTCCAACGTCGCTGCTCAGGGAGCCATATTTGATGGGGAGTGCGATTGGCCAGGAATGGCTCCCAGAACTGGACTGCAAGCGCGTACCCATCCTGAAGATCCGCGATAGACAAGTTTGCTATTTCAGTGGCTATTGCTCTGAACGGTTGTGACCACGAATCTGGCGGCGCAGGAAACTGTTCCGGAATTGAGTGGGTTCCCCGGATGGAAAACGTCGCTGTAACGCTTCTGGCAAGACGGTCTGCCTCAACTCTCTCGGTCGCGGCAATCAGGATAAGATCGACCAAATCTCTGACGCGTGTGTTTTCGTGACTCCGCGGGAGAGTATAAGCGTGTAGCTTCTCAGCAAGGTGCTGGGAAACAGGGTAAACGGGAAATTCGATTGGAGGGATTCCAGCGAATTGAAGAAGATCAGACCCGCGGAGGAGATCAGGTGGCTCGACAAGCGCATCTCCGCTCGAGAGATCAATGTGAAAGACGGTGAACTCTAACCCGGCTACACGGGTAGTGACGCGGACGCGCAATGACCCGCCGGGTGCACCTTGCATCTCTTGGGCGACCTCGCCAAGTTCGAAGGAGAAGTTGTCGAGAGCTGCTGCGGTGGCGAGAGCCTGGCGGAGGAGGCCAAGCGCGGTTGCGGGGTCGAGTGACGTGCGGAGATCAACGTCTCGGGTGGGGCGCGTCCGCAAGCCATAGCGAAACTGCAACGCAAAACCGCCTTTTAAGATCCAATTGCCGTCCCGAGGAAGTCGCGCCAGTAAGCGCTCGAAAGCGACACACTGCTGGAAGCGCTGAGCCGGGATGCCGGTGCGCAGCGCCTCGTTCCGCAGACGCTGGAGCAGTTGAGTTCGGAAGCCGGCCGGTGTCCTACCGCGCTCCCTCGATGGCATGAGACAGTGCCTCTTCAATCAGGCGCCGGACATCTCGCTGATGCTGATTAGGGTGACGTATAGCGGCTGCCCGTAGTGTGCTTGCATCGACAAGGCCGCGCTCAATAGCCTGTTGTATTGCTTTGTGAATCTGCGCTGGATCCGTCCCGGTCGCGGCAGCATCAACAATAGCTCGCGCAGGTGTGGTCACACAGACACCCTTGTAGAGCTGAATTTCCTCTGGGGGGAGCCGAGCCAGGTGTACTTGGAACGGGGCGGATGTGCGATGGAAAGGACGCGGCACAGTGATATGCACGCGCGCCGGCAGGATATCAGCCAAGTCGTAGAGGGCAAGGGCGCTCTCGTGGGAAATTGCGCCGCGGTAGTTCGTCCACACCCACGCGAGCAAGTACTCGTCGTAAGGACTAATAGGGGCTGCGCGCAGCCGGTAAACCCCGGGTAAGATCCGTTCGAACCGACCCGTTTGCGTGTGATAGCTCAGCAGCGTATCGGTGATGCCATGCGCGTGCGCATCGTGACGGTTAAAATACCCCCCTTGTGCAAGGGCGAATGCTTCGAGGCCGCGTAGATCGGCGTGCTTTGCCGGGCTGGACATAGCTGCCACAATACCTACGATTTTTTTGTAGGTATTGTAGCAGGATCCCCAGTTTTCCACCAGGCATACCAGCTTACTCATCCCTAACGGACCCTGCCCCTAGCGGATCTTGCATGGAGCGGCAGCGCCGCGTCTGGCGTGGAAGGGGCGGCACCTGTGCCATCACCATGTTGCTTCATCTACTCATAGCGTACGCTATGAGTACTCTATGAGTACTCCATGAGTAAACGACCGGGCACAGGGCTGAGCAGCACTCGGAAGAGTGATCAGGCGGGATCGGTCTAGCGCAGGTCCGTGCCTGGCGCGTTAAGCGGAGCAGGTTGTGCGCGCGTGTCCATGCGGAATGACACCGAATAGCGGGGCTCGGCGACCGGCCCGCCAACCGCATGAAACGGCCGGCCATCAGGGATGCCGGCGAGGCCCGGGCCACGCAGCAGCACCAGGCTGCCGGGAGTGACCTCCCATGCCTCGATAGGTGGACCGAAGCGCTCAGCATGGATGGTGAAGCGGGCGCTCCCCTTCGTGGTAAACACGGCAACCAGCAGGGCAAACCGCTTGCCGTCTAGATGAGGCGTGATGCCCAGCGCCCCGGGCCGGTAGCGCTGCACGTGGCAGACGTTCGGCGCATAGCGGTCAAGCCCGGCGATCCCGCGCCCTTGCCTGCGCACGAGGTCGGTCAGTGCTCGGCAGAGTGCGGCAACCGTTGGGTAGCCGTCCATCGGCGCCGAGATGGTCAGCACCTCAGTCTCCTGCCGCACTTGCCCGATCTGGTACGGCGCCGGCTCCAACGGCCCGCCCTCGATCTCGCGCTGGAGGCCCTCGCGAAACGCTTCCGCGAGGGCCTCCGGCACAAAGGCCGCGCCTGTGACGGCGACGGTGTGCAATGCCTCGGTCAGGTCGAGGTCAGGCACGAACACGCCCGAGAACATGGTCTACCTGGTCAGCGGTGGCATGCCTATGCCGCCGGAGCAGGCGGCACAGCCGGCGGCGCAATAGGCCGTGCTAGGCGGCGCACCACCCAGAGAAGCAGCGCCAGGATCGCCGCCACCGGCACCAGGATCACCGACCAGACTGCCAGCCAGATCGCCGCATCGGCCATGGCCTGCAGGATCACCGCGAGCGAGGCCCACGCCCGCTGGAACGTCCGCTGCGGGTCCCAGCCTTTCGGCTGATCCTGTTTCGGCTCCTGGGGACGCGCCGTGATGGTCACTGTAATTGTACCGAACTCGGCGCGACGCTCCAGGAAGTTCATGCGCCCCTGCAGCCGCTCGATCTGGGCGCGGGTCTCGCTCAGGCGCTGCTGGACCAGCAGGATCTCCTGCACGTTCTGCGCGCGCTCGAGGAGCTGGAGCAGACGCTGCTCCTGTGCCTGGAGGTTGCGCACCTGCGATTGCAAGTCCACGAACTCCTCGGTCACATCCTGGCTGGCGACCTGCTCGTTGGTGACATCCTCCGGCTTTGCGGCCAGGCGTCTGATACGGCCCATCACCTCGTCGAACGCGGGGCCGGGCACACGCAGCGTAATAGTGGCTACCTGCCTGTTATTCTCGAAGCGGATGTTCGATCCAAAGATATAGGCGCCCGGCGTGCTGGTGACGATGCCGGTGAGCGCATCCAGCGTCGCTCCCACGTTATCCGCCACCAGGTTCACCGTGGCGTTGCGGATGATCATGCGATCCCACGGTTGTTGCCCCTGACCGGCCGGCTGTGGCCCAAGCGCCTGGGCCTGAGCGCCGGCAGCCTTTTCAGCTCCCGCAGGTGCTGTGCGGCCCGTCTGCACCGGCTGGGCCGCGCTGCCGCGGACAGTTTGCTCGCTTGACTGGGCGGGGACGCCGTCGCCCCGCCGTATCGCCGCACCAAGCGTGTCTGTCGGCGGGCCCTCCACCTCAGCCTTCGGAGGCGGGGCGCCGATCGCCTGTGTACCCGGCCGGCGAGCCGGGCTACAGGCGCTCAGCACGACCATGAGCATGACCGTAAGCATAGCCATGCTTATGGCCGTGAACATGACCAGCGACTTCATAGATTTTATGGATTTTATTGACTTTATGGAAAGCAAAAACAGTGCCACACGTGCCCTGTGCCGTTGTGTCGCCATCCAACCTTCCCTCCGCCCGTCGATCCACGGGCTGCGCGCTCTACAGGCCTTAGCAGGCTACCTCGTGATCGAGCCCGCCGGCACCGGCTCGCCTATTCACTGGTTCAGACGCCGGCAGCGGGCTTTTTGTTCCCCATGCCGCCTGCGGTGTTACGTCTGCGAGCATGGGCGTGCATGACCGAGCCCGGCCGGTGGCATGTAACCTGCCTACTCCCCATCGTATGGTGTTCCAGGCAAAGTTCGCAGGTCCGAAGCCCATACCGTAGCACGCAGTACGGCGAAGTAGTGTGGCCGGATCCACTGCGGAGCGCCTCACCCAGGCCACCGCAGTGCAGCGGTGCAGAGCTGGAATCGGTTTACAGCCAAGGAGGATGACGGCGTTATGGGTCAGGTGAACGTGAATCCCCCGGGTCCCACAAGCGATGGCGGCGCAGCTGCCGGCATGAGCATGGCGACGATGTTGCTGATCGTGGTCGTTCTGCTGCTAGTCCTTTTCTTCTTGTTGTTCTTCGCTCTTCCCAACTGGTTCAACATGAACGTGTTCGTGCGCTCGTAGCAAACTGCTGTAGAGCGCACGAGCGTGCTCGCACGCTGGGGCAGGCTACCGCGCCTGCCCCAGCGTGCAGCGGCACCCCTGCCCAGGCTCCCTTCTGCCCAAGCTTCCTTGCCACAACGAACCAACCACCTAACCCTTGAGCGTGCCGCTTTGCGATATGCTACACTTTTTTATACAGTGTGGCCGTAGTGATCAGGGGCCTCGGGATAGAGCGCCCGTCGCGTCCAGTGCGGCTGTAGAGCTGAGCAGTCCTGCACCATGTGCATGGCTTCGAGAATCGGCCTCCGTATTCTGGTGGCCGCCATAGTGTTGCTGGTTCTGGCCTGCGGTCCCAGCACTCCGGAGCGGGCGGTGCGCAGCAAACTGCAAGACGACTTCCCGCGCATGCTGCTCGTGCGAGTGGTCGAGACGACGGTCACCTCCCGACGTGAGCAGCCACAGCGCACCGCCACAGTGATGCTGGTGCTCGATGTGTACTCCCTGCAGGGCTGGCGGCGAATGTCTGTGCCGGCACAAGTGATCTTCGTGCAGGAAGGCGGTCCGGCGCGCTGGGAGCTTCTCTCACTCGGTAAGGACTGGAACGACAGCAACGAAGACTTCCGCGTGTTCGACCGCGCTCGCTGGGCTGCGAACTACGCTGCCATGCCTGCAGCCTGGGAGGCGATCCAAGAGGACCTCAAGAACGCCCCTCCGGCGTCGGTGCGTGCCACGCGGATCGTTGAGGCGGTGCAGCTCCTCAAGCATGCCATTGATGAGCATGTGCTGAAGCTCGATCAAGTCCAGGATGCCGAGCTGCGCGACCGCCTGGCAGCGAATAACCTCTGGCCGGTGCTCTGACGGCGCTACGACAGGCCAGCGCATGTACTGCAGCAAGCTCACGCTGATCAACTACCGGAATTACCACCGGCTGGAGCTCGAGCTGCCCCGCTCCGTCAGCATCTTCCACGGTCGGAATGCGCAGGGGAAGTCGAACCTGCTGGAGGCGATCCTGCTCCTTGCGACCACGCGCGGCTACCGGGCGACAACCGACCGCGAGCTCATCCACTGGGACACGCCACCCCCGCGGTTTGCCCGTGTGGAAGGCACGGTCCAGCGCCGCCGGGGCACCGTCCATGTCGAGATCGTCATCCTCGAGCAGAGCGACCTCGGACCCGCAGCGGCGAGCGGTGATCGACCGGTGCAGAAACGCCTCAAAGTAAACGGCATACCGCGTCGCGCGATCGATGTGGTCGGCCAGGTTAACGTGGTTCTCTTCTCACCGGAGGACCTGGAGCTCGTCGCCGGTGCTCCGGCGGTGCGGCGGCGCTATCTCGATATCATGCTGTGTCAGATTGATCCGCACTACTGCCGCGCCCTGCAGCAGTACAACCATGTGGTGATGCAGCGTAACGCTCTCCTGCGGCAGCTTGGAGGACGGGCATCTGCTGGCAGTGGACGCCGCACGGCTGCGGCCGCCGGGGCGCCGTCTGCAGGTATGACACAGCTCCAATACTGGGACCAGCAACTGGTCACCTATGGCACCCAGGTGCTGCAGGCACGCGTACAGGCGCTGGTGGAGTTAAGCGCCGAGGCTGCTGAGGCGCATGCCCGCCTGCTTGAGCCAGACCCGGCCGGGGGAGAGCCACGCCATCCACTGCGCCTGACGTACCGGCCGAGCCTGGAGGCGCCCGTTGAGCTCTGTGGTCCGGCCGAGGAGGTCCGGCGCGCCTATGCCGAGCATCTCGAGCGGATCAAGGTCCGGGAGCTCCAGCAGGGGGTGACGCTGGTCGGGCCGCATCGCGATGATGTGAGCATTAGTCTCGGCGGCATCGACATGCACACCTACGGCTCGCGCGGCCAGCACCGTACGATTACGCTGGCGATTAAGCTGGCTGAGCTTCGGTTGATGGAGCGGCGCACCGGTGAGCAGCCCATCCTGCTGCTCGATGACGTGGCCTCTGAGCTTGACCCACAGCGCCGCGCCTTCCTACTCCGTGCGATTGAGCAGCACGAGCAGGTGCTGCTCACAACGAGCGACCTGGGCCTGCTTGATCCCGCCTTCGTCCGGCGCCATCCACGCTTTGAAGTATGTGCCGGGAACGTAACGCCAGCTCCCGATCCCCTCTCCTGAGCCTCAGGACGGCGCGTAAGGACTACAGTGGCGCCGCTGCTCAGTCGTCGTACTCCACGATGACCTGGTTCCCTTCGACGATCACCGGATAGGTCTTGACCCGCACGCGCGGGTCAACCAGGCAGCGGCCAGTCGCGATCTCAAACTCCCACAGGTGCCAGGGACAGCGGATAATCTCGCCGTCCCGCTCGTAGACGAGTTCGCCTCCGGCAGACGGGGGCGCATCAGCTACCACACGTCCGCTGACACGCCCGGTGCACAGCGGCCCCAGCTTGTGCGGACAGAGGTTGCGCAGGGCGTAAAACTTCCCGTGGACGTTGAACACGCCAATGCCCGCTTTTCCGCGAAACGGCACCACGATCTTGCGCTTGCCCGGCGGGATCTCGTCTACAGTGCCGATGACGACGCGCGGCATTGCGTCTCCCCCTCCTGGGTATACAGCGAGCGTGGAGCTGCAGTCAGCGGGATGGATTGGATCAGCGGGATGGATTGGAACGGATGGACTTTCTAACCGCATACCCTGTCAACGATCCGTTCCCCACATCCGCCGACCGTTCCTCACAGCCCGAACAACTCGCGCGCATTCTCCGCGAAGATGCGCCGGTGCAGATGCTCGGGCAGCTTTGGGAAAGTCGTGGCCGGGTCGTCCCAGTCCCAGTGCGGCCAGTCGGAGCAATAAATCAGCGTCTCGTCGGCGTGCATGGCTTCCAGCATGGAGAGCAGGTATTCCGGGCGCTCCGGCTCCTCCAGCGGCTGCGAGCCGATGCGGATGTGTGCGCGGAAATACTCGCTGGGCAGGCGCTTGACCCAGGGCGTCTGCTCGCGCAGGGACTTCCAGTCGGCATCCATATGCCACATCATGCCGGCCACCCAGAACTGGTCTACTTCCACAAACGCGAACTTCAGGCGCGGGAAGCGCTCGAACACGCCTTCGCAAATGAGCGAGGCGACGTGTGCCATGGCCATCTGCGGCCGGGCCATGCGCACCTCCAGATAGTAGGTGGGATACCCCACGCCTGTGGGCGGGCCGGCCATGCCTGCGCCCTCAGCGCCCGGGTGCACCATCACGACCAATCCATGCCGCTCACATGCTTCCCAGATAGGATGGTAGAAGCGGTTGCCATAGGGCAGACGGGCGCCGGTGGGAAGCATGATCGCCACCACATCGGGATGGTCGCCCAGCCGGTCAATCTCCCTCACTGCCTGGTGCGGATCAGACGTGGAGATCGCCAGGGCAACCTTGAAGCGCTTATCTTTCGCCACCCATTGCTCAAGCGTCCAGTCATTAAAGGCGCGGCAGAGGGCCGCAGCGTAGTCGGGATCGGGGATCACCCCAGCCGAATACATGTTGCTGCCGGTCAGGATGGCGTAGTCGATGTTCCAGACATCGAGGTGCATCTCACGCAGAAGCTCATAGTCATCGCCGCGCTGGCGGCCGTCGTACATCGCCGCGTCGCAGCCATCGGCCAGGTCGGTGCGGGCGGCGCGCTTGGGGACGTTAAAGTAGCCTGAGCCGGGCAGGAGAAATCCCTGGTCGATCACTCGCTCCTGATAGACGCGCGGCAGATAGGGCAGCAGGTCCTCGGGCTTCTTCAGGCTCTGGTGCACGTCGCAATCGATGATCGCCACGTCCTGCTTTGGCTGCCCGGTCCAGCCGGGCGCGGTGACGGGTCGAGCGCCGGGGATTGCCATTGCCGGTATCCTCCCTGTATTGCTTACATCCGCCTACGTCGTCAGGATACTACGCCCTTGTGCCGGTGTCTACAGCTTCATACCCGCCTGCAATCCCAGCGTAGTGGTTGCATTCATCGAGCTTCTGCGGCACCGTCCTCCTGTTCCGGGCCAGCGAGACTTTTGCCTTGGGGGTACTCACGGCTCTAGCTCATCCAGCGTGAGCACACGTAGCTCGGTAGCACGGGCCAGATCGCGATCGTTGGTCAGAAAGGCCTGACAGCCGGCGTTGAGCATAGCAGCGAGCTGGAGGGCGTCAGGCGTGCGCAACCGATAGCGCCCCCGCAGCTCGGCGGCGCGCTCGGCAACCTCGGCGTCAATGGTAAGCAGGGTCAGGTTTCGGCCTCTCCGCAGAAACGCACGATAGCGTGCCTTAAGGAGGAGATTGCCGGCGCGCCGAGGCTGTGTAAGCAACTCAGTGAGGATCAGCACAGATGTGTATCCCTGCACAACATTACGGCTGATCAGAGTGATGGCCGACCTCACAGTATCTAGGTAGGATGCCGCTCGATGAAATAAATGAACGGCGCGGTGTCGATACCGAGCCGTACCACTCCTGCCAGGGCGTCGACAACTTTCATGGACGGTGGTCCCATTCTCTGCGGAGTTCATTTACGTATTCCTGGGCATCAATACCTTCCCAGATCTCTGCTCCCACTCCTTCAAGCTCGAGCAAATCAAGCTTCTGCTCAGCCTCCGGAGGTGGGACGACCTTCACCAGTTCTCGCACGATCAGCTGCACCAGGCGCAACTGGTCTCGCGGGGAGAGCGGCTTAATGGAGCGCTCATAAAGCTCTTCGAGCGCCGGCTCCGGCGGCGCACCGGCCGGCGCCTCATGCGTGCGCTGTGTCATCTCTGCCCCTCGTTTGAATCGCACTCCTGTACGCTATCTCTACACTTAACTTAACATTATTTCTCTTTGTCCCAGGTTGCCCAGAGCGGCATGCCCCAGTGGCTCCCAGGGTACGTGGCACACCTCGGGCCTTCGCGACACCCCCATCGCTACCCCTTCGCCGGCCTCGTCTGTGTGCACATAAGGGGCCGGCGAGGGACAGCGTCCTAATACCACTCAGTATGGAACACGCCAGGCCTATCGACCCGTTCGTAGGTGTGGGCGCCGAAGTAGTCGCGCTGAGCTTGGATCAGATTGGCGGGCAGCCGCTCCTGGCGATAGCTATCAAAATAATCCAGCGAGGCGCTCATGCCCGGACACGGCACGCCCATCGCCCGCGCCGTCTGCACCACCCAGCGCCAGTGCGCCTGCCGGCTGTTGATCGCTTGGCTGAACTCGGCATCAAGCAGCAGGTTCGGCAGCTCGGGATCGCGCTGGAAAGCCTGCTGAATACGATTGAGCAGCTTGGCACGAATGATGCAGCCGCCCTTCCAGATGCGTGCGATCTCCGAGAGGTTCAGGTTCCAACCGTACTCCGCGGAAGCTACCTTCAGCAGGTGCATGCCTTGGGCATACGACGAGATCTTCGAGGCATAGAGGGCGGCCCGCACCGCCTCGATAAGCTGCTCGCGTGGCAGGCTCCCCTGATAGCTCGGCCCATGCAGGATGCGCGAGGCGCGGACACGTTCTTCCTTCATCGCCGAGATATTGCGCGACCACACCGCGGCATCGATCGTGGGAATCGGCACACCGAGCTCTAAGGCATCCTGGGAGGTCCAGCGGCCGGTGCCCTTCTGGCCGGCCTTGTCCAGAATGACATCAACAATCGGCTTGCCGGTCTCAGGATCGGTATACGCCAGCACCTTCGCCGTAATCTCTATTAGGTAAGAATCTAGCTCGGTGCGGTTCCAGGCGGCGAAGACCTCGCTCAGCTCAGGCGCAGTCATGCCTGTGCCGCGACGCATGATGTCATACGCCTCGGCAATAAGCTGCATGTCACCATATTCGATCCCGTTGTGCACCATTTTGACGTAATGGCCCGATCCACCGGGGCCGATGTAGGTGACGCAGGGGCCATCTTCAACCTTGGCGGCAATGCGGGTAAGGATCGGCTCGATCAGCGGATAGGCCTCTTTGGGCCCGCCGGGCATGATCGACGGCCCTTTGAGCGCGCCTTCCTCACCGCCGCTGATGCCGGTGCCGAAGTAGTAGATGCCGGCTTCAGCAAGCTCCTTGCCGCGTCGCTCGGTATCACGATAGTGGGAATTCCCGCCGTCCATAACCACGTCGCCGGGCTCCAGGTACGGCCGGAGCTGCGCCAGCACAGCGTCGACGGCGGGACCGGCCTGCACCATCAGGATGATCCGCCGCGGCCGCTCCAGCAGGCGCACGAATTCTTCGATCGTTCGAGCGCCGAAGATCCGCTTGCCGGCCGCCGGGCCGGCCAGAAACTCCTCCGTGCGCTCAGTCGTGCGGTTGTACACGGCAATGGGAAAACCGTTACGCTCGATGTTCAGGGCCAGGTTCTGGCCCATTACAGCAAGCCCAATGAGACCGACAGGGGCTTGTGGCATGTATCTCTTCTCCGTGTGTGTCTCCATCATGCGTCTCCATGGGCGTCCCCATGGGCGTCTTTATGGGTGTCCCCACAGGTGAAGGTATGAAGTGAAGGCGTAGAGCGAGCAGCGTATCCAGCTGGTGACTCCTGACAGATGCTGCGCACCTTGTCTCATACTACCCCGCCGCCGGGCGCAGTTCAATGTTACGGGATCAAGTGCTACAATGCGCCTGCAATGCTCCGTCCCCTCATCTGGCTCCCTGTGCAGGTATGGCGTGGCCGCCTGGCCCCTTGGGAACGTACCTTCTGGGCGGTGTGGGTCGCGCGCTTGCTCGCCTCCCTGGGGTTCAGTTTCGCCTTCCCGCTGCTGCCCCTGTATATTCAGTACCTCGGCGTGCGCGACAGCGCGGAGGCAGCGGCGTGGGCCGGCGCGCTCTCGGCAGGCAGCGCCCTGAGCATGGGACTGGCCGCGCCGCTGTGGGGCACGCTAGCCGACCGGCATGGCCGCAAGCTGATGCTCCAGCGCGCCCTCTTCAGCGGCGCAGTGCTGATCACGCTCATGGGCCTGGCTCCCAACGTGCAGGTGCTGTTTGGCCTCCGCGTGGTCCAGGGCCTGTTCACCGGCGTGGTGACCGCGGCCACGGTGCTGGTGACCAGCCAGGTCCCGCGGGATCGGCTGGCATCCAGCCTTGGCTTGCTCAGCGTCGGCACCTTCATCGGTACGTCGGCCGGGCCCTTTGTCGGCGGCTTGATTGCCGACACCCTGGGTTTCCGCACGAGCTTTTTCCTGACCGGCGTCATGCTGCTGCTCGGCGGGCTGATCGTCACCTTCGGGGTGCGCGAGCAGTTTACCCCACCGGCACATGCCCAAGAAAGCGCACGGGGGCCTGGCGGCGTGCTGCGGGCAACCCTTTCCAGCCTTGCGCTGCTGCGTGAGGGTGGGCTCGCCTCGGTGATCGCCGTCACCTTCTTAGTGCACCTTGGCACGATGGTGGTGTCGCCGGTGCTACCGCTGTACATCCAGCAGTTAAGCGGCTCGGAGCAGTTCGTTGCTTCAACGGCGGGTGGCATCGCGGCCGGCACGGCCATGGTCAGCGCCCTCTCGGCAGTGTTCGTTGGACGTCTGGCCGACCGCGTGGGGCACCGCCGCATTCTGGTCGTGTGCACGCTGCTGGCCGGCCTGCTCTACCTGCCTCAGGGCCTGGCTCGTTCGCCCCTAGAGCTGCTGGTGCTGCGAGCAGCGATGGCGCTCTTCCTGGGTGGGGTGCTGCCCACCGCCAATGCCCTTATTGCGGTGCTTGCCCCGGAGCACCGTCGCGGGGCCTTCTATGGCCTGATGCAGACGGTGAGTTCGCTTGGCTCTGTCATTGGCCCGGTGGCCGGCGCCACCGTCGCTGCGACCTTCGGCTTGCATGCAGTCTTCTTCGTCACCGGAAGCATTCTCATCGCCGTCGGCGGCTGGGCCGCACTGGCCATCCGGCCGGTGCAGCAGGAAGCAGTCGTAGAAGGGCAGGCTGCGCCGGTCATGGCGCTGGCCGAGCAGGGTGGCGGTGCCACTCGCCCAACGGCTCTGGAGCAGGGCCGTAGGCACGCTGGAAGGGGATAGGTATGAGTGCCGATGAACTGTGTCGCATGAGCGCTACTGAACTCGCGGCGGCTATCCGCACGCGCCGCCTCTCACCGGTCGAGGTCACCGAGGCGGTGCTGGCGCGCATCGAGCGGGTCAATCCTCTCCTGAACGCCTACTGCACAGTGACGGCCGACGCGGCCCTGCAGGCTGCGCGCGCTGCTGAGCAGGCGCTGGCCCAGGGCAAACCCCTCGGTCCCCTGCACGGCGTGCCCGTCTCGGTGAAGGACACGATCCTTACCGCCGGTGTGCGCACCACCCGCGGCTCGAAGCTCTATGCCGATTACGTTCCGGCCGAGGACGCGCCCGTCGTCGAACGGCTAAAAGCGGCCGGGGCAATTATCCTGGGCAAGACGAACACGCCGGAGTTCGGCTGGAAAGGCGTCACCGACAATGCCCTCTTCGGCCCGACCCGCAACCCCTGGAACCTGGAGCGCACCCCGGGCGGCTCCAGCGGCGGCGCGGCGGCCGCCGTCGCGGCGGGAATGGGGCCGCTGGCGATCGGCACCGACGGCGGGGGCTCCGTCCGCATTCCGGCAGCCTTCACCGGCATCGTCGGCCTGAAGCCCTCCTTCGGCCTCGTGCCGGCGTACCCGCCGAGCCCGGCCGAGTCCCTCTCGCACGTCGGCCCGATGGCGCGCACGGTGCGGGACACCGCGCTGCTGCTCGATGTGCTGGCCGGTCCTGATGAGCGTGACCGCACTTCGCTGCCGCCGCTCGGCGTGCGGTTTGCAGAGGCTCTCGAAGGTGACCTGCGTGGCCTGCGCCTGGCCTGGAGCCGTGACCTCGGCTATGCAGTGGTGGAGCCGGAGGTAGCAGCCCTTGCCGAGCGGGCTGCGCATCGCTTTGTCGAGCTCGGGTGTGTCGTTGAAGAGGCGCAGCCGGGATTCCCCGACCCCTACGATGCCTGGAGCGTGGTGTTCTACGCGGGAATCGGCGCCATGCTGGAGGGCCAGCCGCCAGGCTGGCGCGAGGTGGTGGATCCGGAACTGGTGCGGACCGTTGACTCAGCACGGTCCCTTACCGCCTTCGATTACGCCCGCGCCGGCTTCGCGCGGGCGGCCCTATGGGATGTTGTGCGGCGTTTCTTCGAGCGCTATGACCTGCTGCTCACGCCCGCGCTGGCCGTGGCCGCGTTCCCGGTTGGCAGGAATATGCCAGAACACATCGCCGGGCAGCCAGCAACAGGGTTGCGCTGGTCGCCGTTTACCTATCCGTTCAACATGACCGGCCAGCCGGCCATCAGCGTCCCCTGCGGCTGGACGGCCGACGGACTGCCGGTGGGACTACATATTGTCGGCCGACGCTTCGCCGATGCGCTGGTCCTGCGCGCGGCCGCGGCCTTCGAAGCGCTCCAGCCCTGGGCAGACCGCTGGCCGCCACTGTAGCATCAGATACGTATCGAGGAGCCGAGCGCTCGGCCCGGCCTCGGTCAAGCACGCTCTGCGGCTCGAGCGTGGCTATGTCGTTCGCAGCATCTACTCTGCGCTAGAATTTCCCTTCGCGTTGCTCGAAGTGGGTGGGCTTGCCCAGGGTCGGCCCGCCGATCCGAACCCAGTGCGCCACCCAGTCGATCATCTGCGCCAGCGGCACGGTCGGATAGCCAAAGTATCTGAAGCAGCGTGCTGCGTTGCTGAGGAGCGCCGTCTCTGCCTCGTGCCCTTCCAAGATGGGCTGGATGCCCAGCCGGGCACCGAACTCACTGGCGAGCCAGCGAACGGAGATGGTCTCCGGGCCGGTGACATTGAGCACCTTCGGCGGGCTCTCACACAGGGTCAGCGCCCGCAGGGCGATGGCGTTGGCATCGCCTTGCCAGATGACGTTCACATGGCCCATGGTGAGATCAATGGGCATGCGGGCGGCCACGCGCTGCGCGATATCCAGCAGCACGCCGTAGCGCAGGTCGATAGCGTAGTTCAGGCGCAGGAGCACCACCGGTGTCCCGTGGACCCGCGAGAAGTGCTCGAACACCCGCTCGCGGGCCAGGACCGACTGGGCATATTCGCCGATCGGTGCCGGTGGGCATTCTTCTGTGGCTCCACCGGAGGTGACCGGTACGAGCGGGTACACGTTGCCCGAGGAGAACACCACGATGCGCGCATCGCGGTAACGCTCAGCCACGAGCGCCGGGACATAGGCGTTCATCACCCAGGTGCGCGCCTCGTCGCCGGTGGAGCCGAACTTCCGCCCGGCCATGAAGATCACGTTCGGGGCGTCGGGCAGGCGGGCAACCGCCGCACGATCAAGCAGGTCACAGACAATGGTCTCGACACCGGCCGCTTCGAGCTCCTCCCGCACGCCTGGCTCGCTGAACCGTGAGACACCGATAACGCGCCGTCGCCCGCCTGCCTCATTGGCGGCACGCCGGGCCATCCTGGCCAGCGTCGGCCCCATCTTGCCGCCCACTCCCAGGATCACGATATCTCCCGGCAGGCGGGCCAGGTCTTCAATCAGACCCGGCACTGGTCGCGAAAGCCGCTCGTTGAGCTGTGCTTCGGTCTCGATATACTCCATTGCCTGCCCTTTCACCGGCTATCCGGGCCGGTCGGCCACTCGCCCAGGCGGGCCTCAATGGTAAGGCGCTGGCTCCCGCGCTGCACGGTGATCGCGATCGGATCGCCCACCTGCTTCGCCCGGTCCAGGTATGCGCCGATGTCGTCCACATCGCGGACCGGCTGGCCGTCCAGGGCTGTGATGACGTCGCCGGGCCGCAAGCCTGCCTGCGCCGCAGGCCCACCTTCCATCACCTCGACCAGCAGCACGCCCTCGCGAACGCTGAGCCCGCGCTCTTCGGCCAGCCGCGCGGTAAGCTCGCGGCCGGAGATGCCCAGGTAGGGGTGGCGGATTGTCTCACCGGCCATCATCTGCGCCAGGAAGCGTTTGGCAGTATCCACCGGCACTGCGAATCCCACACCAGAGAACGCCCGCGAGCCCGCTAGCGCCTCGACAGCCGTGTTAATGCCGATGACTTCACCGCGGGAGTTTAGCAGCGGGCCCCCAGAGTTGCCAGGACTGAGCGTTGCATCGGTCTGGATGACCTGGCGCAGCGCGCGCCCGGCAGTGCGCAGGGTGCGGTCGGTGCCGGTTATCACGCCCACGGTGATCGTGCGCTCGAACCCATACGGGTTACCGATTGCAATGGCAAGCTGTCCCGGCCGGAGCGTCCGTGAGTCTCCAAGCGGCGCAACGGTGAGTTGCTGCGGCACGTCGATCTTCACCACGGCCAAGTCGTTGCCAGGGTCTCGACCAACGACGCGGCCCTCGACGCGGGTGCGGTTCGCCAGCGTCACTTCGACGATCGTGGCGCTGCCAACCACGTGATTGTTGGTCAAGATATAGCCGCGGCGATCGATAATCACGCCCGTGCCGGCGCTGCGCTGGTCGTCACGCAGGCGGGAAATGCCCACCACGGCCGGGCTCACGTGCTGATAGATCGAGGTGATCAACGCCTCGTCATAGATCTCGGCCTTGCTGACCCGAGCCGAGCGATCAGCCCCGCTCACCGTGAGGGATACCTGTTCCGGGAGCCGGCTCGCCAGGCCGCTCAGCGAGAGTACGGCAGGCAGGGGAAGCAGGCCGGTCGCCAGGAGGCCTGCAAGGGTCAGGGCGGCGCCAGCAACGGCGCTGCTCAGGGCGACGAGGGCGTACTTGAGCGCCGCGCGCATCATGCGACCTCTGGCCCTTCGAATTGCCTCATCAACGTGTGCGTGTCCCAGTACTCTCTCCAGCGCGCGATCTTGCCATCGCGGAGCGAGATAAAGGCCGCGCCACGCACCCGGCCGCGGCGACCGGTGGCGCGGTCGGTACAGGCGAAGATCCATTCCACCGCGAGCTCATCCCCCAGCGCCATAATTTTCTGCGGGCGGAGCTCAACATCTTGGAAGCGCGCAAAGAAATCAGCCAGTGAGGCCGCGATGGCTTCTCGCCCCTTCAGCACATGGCCAGTCGGAACGATCACCAGGGCGTCGTGGTGGTAGTCCGCCAGCACGGCGTCGAGGTCACCGCGCTCCCACAGCGCGGCGTGGCGATAAATAAACTGGGTTGGTGTCTCAGTGTCTGTACTCGCCGGCATACCCCAGGAGCTCAGGCACGGGCCAGAAATTCAATTAAGCGGCCCGGCCGCGAGCTTAGCGTACCAAAAAAGGCGACCGGGCTGCCACTTCGCCGCCGGCGCGTTGCTCGGCATCGAGTTCCAGCAGGAACTGTCGGGCTGCCGCCATGTGCGGGGCGAGTTCCACCGCACGCTGGAACATCTCGCGGGCGCGCTGCCACTCCTGGCGGGCGCGGTACTCCAGGCCAAGCACCAGATACGCCGGAGCAAAGTTTGGCGAGAGCTCCAGGGCGCGCCGACAATGCATCTCCACCTCATCGCTCACGCCGCGGAAATAGAGCAGAAACGCCAAACGCACGCGCGCCTCGACGTCGTCGGGATGCCGTTCGAGATAGCGGCGATACTTGCGCTCCAGCAGGAGCTCGAGCAGGCGCGAGGCTGTGGCGGGAGAGAGCCGGCGCAAGTGGGAGTTCTGGCTGTGCCCGTTTGCCCCGCCATGTCCGTTGCCGGCACTGCTGGTATCGCCGGTGCAGAACGCCTGGGTGAGAAAGCGATGGTACTGTCGCCAGTTAATCGGCTCCATCTTTCCCAGCACTACCTCAAAATCAATTTAATCGACTCGCGATCTCTCGTAATCCCCCGTAATCCCTCGCAGTCAAGTCGTAGTCGTAATCGGAAAAGATGATCAGCATGCACAAGGAGGCATAGGCCAAAGAACGCGAAAACGCCGGGGGCTCAGCCCCCGGCGTTTTTGACGTCGTGCGCAAGCGCGCACCGAGCCGCCTGCAGTGCTGACCCCTCCGTAGCGCCTACGAGGTTAGCTGACGGGTTCGGATCGAGGGCCCCCTACGCCGGCCGCCGTTGCAGGCGGTGCCCGGCGATTCACCCCTTGGAGAATGGTTCCCCCGTTCTCGCGCTCTTCACGCGAGATTCGGCGCATATGCAGTTGTCAAGCTACACCCATGCCTCTTTGTCGCTTGCCCTTTGCTGCGATCCGCTACCGGCACACTCATGCACGTTGCACGATCAGCCTGTTCTAGGCAAAAAGTATACGCCGGCCAGCACGATGGGTCAATAGAGAACGGGCGCGCTATCGAATGTTTTAGGAACGGTGCCGCTATGGTACACTTGAGGCGCGCTACGTACAGGCCTTTCGCGGAGGTATGGCTCGGTGGCCAGCGCACGATCTGCTGCGTGAGCACATCGGGCCGGAGCTGCGGCACAGATCTTGCTCAAGCAGACGCTGTCAGTGTCTGCCCAAGGGCCAGCCGCTGCTTCAGCCTCCAGTGGAGCACCGGTACGCCTGCGGGGCAGGTGTGACGGTCAAGGAGACAGCGTGAAGCCCTCGCCCTTTGACTACTTGCTGGCACGGTTCGACCCGGCCGCTGCCATGCTCATTGACCGCCTGATCGACTCACCGACCACGCTGGAGTTGATGCTTTACCTGACGAGCAACCCGGCCATCGTCGCCACGCCTGAGGACTGGGCGCGCTACCTTGGCCGGCAGGCCGGGGAGGTCCGCGAGAGCCTTGCCCATCTTGTCGACCAGGGCTATGTGGACGTTCTGCCGGCCCGCCGTCCGCTTTTCATGCTCACGCGGAACTCGTGGCGCCGCCATGAGCTCGTGTGGATCGCTACGCAGCTTGCCGACCAGCGTGCCCAGCGCGAGGTGGGCAAGTGGCTTTGCCTGCACGCCCTCGAGATCGTCGAGGGTGGCGCCGGGCGACCCGAGCTCCAGGTCGTCCCGGGTGGGCGGCACGATCCCGAGCCAGAGCCACCGCCGGCCGGCTAGCGTGCCAGGTCGCCCCACTGGCTCAGCAATGCCGTGAGTTGCTGCTCGATAGCACGGCAGGCCTCTGCCGCACCCTGCGCGCCCTCCCACACCGGCCGCAGCTCTCTATCGATCACGGCCGAGAGCTCTGACCAGCGTTCATGCGCCGGAACCGTGCGCGCGTACTCCAACGCTTCCAGAAACACTTTCATGTTGCGCGGCGGTTCCCCAGGTCGCAGGAACTCGTCCGACTTCACCCAGGACATCCGCGACGGCATCGACACCGCCGTTACAGCCGGATACTTGAGGTAGAACTTCTGAAAGAGCCACGCCTCCTCAGGCAGTTTCGATTGCACGGAGATGCACCGCACCACGCGGTCCATATCGGTGGAGCGGTTCCCGCGCCCTTTCGGTAAGTGCACCACGTCCCACGTATCGATCGTCATTTTGGGATTGACGCGATAGTCGGTGACGCGCGCCACCAGCGCGTCATGCATGGCCGTCTGCCCATCCTGGAACATGGTGATGTAAGTGCGGTTCGCCAGCTCAGAGGGCGTAGGGGAGACGTGGTAGCGATGGCGAATATCGGCGAGCAGCTGAATGGCCTCGATCACCGCCGGCTGGCCGGCGCCCACTTTCCACTTGCCATCCGGCCGTTCCTCGATCCAGTCGCCGCCGTTGCCCCAGATCCAGTGGTTGATATTGACCGGCACATAGCCGAACTCGTCGATGCGGCCATCCCCGTCCACGTCGCGCGTCAGCTTGCGTGCTACGTCGATGAAGTCGGCCCAGGTCCAGTCGGCTGTAGGGTTCCTCAGGCCTTGCCGGGCGAACATACTGGGGTTGTAGTACATCACAAAGGGCGAGACACGGGCCAGGATGCCGTAGAGCTTCCCGTTGTAACGCCCGGAGTCACGGTGGCGTGGCCACAGGTCGTTCCAGTCGAAATCCTTGCCCTGGTCGCGGCGCACGTACGGCTCCAGGTCGATCATCGTGTCGCGTTTTGCCCAGGCAGGGAACTGCGGCGTTGAGATATCAAACACGTCGGGAGCAACACCGCCGGCAAAGAGGGTCTGGAGCTTGTCGTAGTAATTGTCCGGGTTGAAGATCAGGTTGACTTTGATAGTGGGGTACTCCTTCTGGAACATCTCGGCCAGCTCCGTGTTCATGCGCAGGAGGCCGGTGGCTGTGCCCCAGAAGGAGAAGCTGATGGTCACCGGCGTGGACGAGAGCTTTGGCGGCGGTGCTATCTCCGGGGTGCTCTCGCTCCCACGCCCCGCCACGCGACATGCCGCAACAAGCGACGTCGTCACCAACGCGCCTCCAACGGCGCGGCGAGTCCAGGCTCGACGTACAGGTGCCATGCTGTGCTCCTTGCCTTCCGCGTGCATGCCTAACCCTCTCTTGCGTGCTCCGTCCCGGCACAGGGCGTACAGGAGGATAAACGTCTTAATATAGTGCACTACTATAGTGCGCTACTATAGATAGTGCACTACTATAGCAAGCTACTCCTAAGCGAGCTACTCCAGTGAGCAGTGTAGCAGAAGCTGCGTTGTGCGGTAAAAGCTCAGCGCACAGCAGCGCAGCACTCAATGGCGCAGCTGTCCGGACAGCTGCTGCGCATGCCGGTTATAATACCGCCTCGATGAGTAAGCACGTGTGCTCCGGGAGTAGATACCAGATGCACGACGTCTCTCAGCGTACCTACGCCCGCTCGATCGAAGCCTACGCGGAGGCATGTGAGCTCCTGGCCGGGGGCGTGAGCAGCAACTTCCGGCTGGGGGGCCAGCCCGTCCCGCTCTTCTTCGAGCGCGCCCGGGGATCCCGTCTCTACGACCTGGACGGCAACAGCTACATCGATTACGCCCTGGGCATGGGACCGGTGATCCTTGGCCATGCGCCGGAGCCGGTGCTGCGGGCCGTTGCGGCCGCATTAAACGCTGGCCAGCTCTTCGCCGGCCAGCACCGCGGGGAGATCGAACTCGCCCGCCGCCTCAAGCAACACGTGCCCTGCGCCGAGCTCGTGCGCTTCGGTCTGTCGGGCTCGGAGATGGTCCAGGCAGCCTTGCGCGCGGCACGCGCAGCTACGGGCCGACGGGTAGTGGTGAAATTCGAGGGGCACTACCACGGCTGGTTTGACACGATCCTGGTGAGCGTTGCGCCGCCGCTCGACCAGGCCGGCCCGGCTGAGCAGCCGCGACCACATCTGCCCAGCGCCGGCCAGTCCCTCGCCGCGGCCCAGGACGTTGCGGTGCTGCCGTGGAACGATCTCGAGGCTGTACGCAGCTACCTCGAACGGCACGCCGGCGAGACCGCGGCCATTATCATGGAGCCGATTCTGTGCAATACCTGTGTGATCCTGCCGCGCCCTGGTTACCTGGAGGGCGTGCGTGCGCTCTGCGATCGCTATGGCGTTGTACTCATTTTCGACGAGGTGATCACCGGCTTCCGCGTGGGCCTGGGTGGTGCCCAGGCGCGCCTGGGGGTGATCCCCGATCTGGCGGTGTTTGCTAAAGCCCTCGGCGCCGGCTTTCCCATCGCCGCCCTCGCCGGCAAGCGGTCCATCATGGAGCTGATCGGCCGCGGGGCGGTCCTGCACGGAGGCACGTTCAATACCAACACTGTCAGCACCACAGCCGCCATCGCGACTCTGGACGAGCTTGCTCGCGATGGGGGACAGGTGTACCGGCAGATGGAGGCACGTGGCGAACGCCTGATGGCGGGGTTACGCGAGCTCGGCAGGCGGGCCGGCTTGCACGTGCAGGGCCTTGGCACGGTGTTCAATACCTGCTTTACCGCGCAAGCCGAGATCACGGACTATCGCTCGTACCGGCAGGCCGACCTCGACCGGCAGCGGCGCTTCCTGCTCGCCCTGCAGGACCGCGGTGTGCGCGTGACCAGCCGCGGTACGTGGTTTCTCTCCGCCGCCCATACCGATGCCGACATCGACGAGACCCTCGCCGCGGCCGAAGAGGCTCTGGCCAGCCTATAAGCCCGGCACAGCTGGTTAGCGCGAGAGCACCGGCCGCTCGACCCACTGCATCGGGTTGACGTTCACGTTGTGCACGCGCAGCTCCCAGTGCAGGTGCGGTCCGCTGGAGAAGCCGGTGTTCCCGGAGAGGCCGATGATGGTGCCCTTCTCCACCGGCTGGCCGGGCGTCACGCGGATCTCAGAAAGATGATAGTAGGCGCTGTACAGCCCCAGACCGTGGTCGATGATCACGGCATTGCCGCGCACGACCAGCGGTTCTGCCAGCGCCACAATACCGGAATTGGTGGCCGGCACCGGCGTGCCGGGTGGCACGCCGTAGTCGATCCCCTCGTGAGAGCCGGTCGGGGGACCGTTGTTGTATGCCCGCCGCACCCCGAACGTCGAGGTGATGCGCCCCTGCACCGGGATAATGAACGGGCCGCTCCAGAGACGCTGCGGCGTGACGTGGCTGAAGACGGGCGCCAGCTTGGCATTCTCAGCCGCTATGTTCTCCGGACTGGCCAGCTGCAGCCGCTCAGGCGGCAGGAAGACCTGCTCGATGGGAAAGCGGGCATCAGTGATCAGGACCGTGTCGAAGGGCTCGCGGCGCTCGACCGTGCGGCCGGCTGGGTCCGTCGCCGAGAGGACGATCGGGCGCAGTCCAGGCGCTGCAGCGCGGCTGAAGCCTACTAAGGCGACGAACTCATCGCCCAGGCGAGTGAAGGGGATGCGCCGATCGTCGAGGGAGGCCACCACGGTGGCTGCCTGCGGCGCTAGGACACGCAGGAGCACCGTGCCCCCCTGTGGCACGGTTGGGGGCTCAACGCGAAAGCCAGCGATGAGCGGCACGGGCGGAGCAGGCTCCGGCTCCAGCGCCGGACGCGGCAGCAACCCGCTCTCCTTCAGCAGGTCGCCGGCCAGAATACCCACCACCTGCCCGGCAGGAGGCATCCCGGGCACGTTCTCCACCCAGAGCTGCAGGGCGGCGCGCTGGAAGCGCTGAATGATGAAGGGACCGCGTCGCTCCGGCTGCGACGCCGGCAGCCCGTAGAGCTCGATCGCCGTTTCCTGGCTCCAGCCGAACAGCATGTCCGGGCTCGGGTTCGCCAGGAAGTGGGCGCGGATGCGCTCGTTGGTAAGCCAGCCAAGCCGGATGCGGGTCGCCCGGGCTAGATCCCCACCGGAGCCATCGTCGACGATGGCCGGCGGAATGCCATACTGCGCGGCTAGCCAGCCGTCGCGGCCGGCGTCATGCAGCAGGTCCAGGCTGTTCACCAGCCAGGCGGCGTTGTCCTCAGGATGCCACTGCAGCACGCCGCGCTGGAATGCCTGGTACACGAATCCGTCGTCACCGGTGTATCGCCGCGAGATGGGATAGCCCAGCGTAGCCAGCCCGCCCAGGCGCTGGAACTCTGACCAGAAGCGCACTGGCCGCCCAGAACTGTCCGTCCCACCGTCCGTGACCGAGAAGCCTCGCCCGGGGCTGGCGGTCTGCGTGAAGAAGTGACCGCCGGGGATATCGTAGTCGGCAAGCTGCACCGGCAGTGGCTGCTGAGGCTGCTCGGTCGCCGGGGCACTGGCAGTCCGGAGTAACGCCGCTTGCGGCAGGAATGCCAGCAGGACGCAGGAGACAACCGCGAGCAGCAAACGAGGCACGCGCGCCAACCGCATCACGCCGTCATTCTAGGACGCGCGCCGGTGGTGGGTCAATCCAGTGCAGAGTGAGCAAGGGTGCGCATAGAGGACATCGGCATAGCGTCACAGGGGCGCAGTCGATCTCAGCAGGGCAGCGGGGCTGCAGCGTATGCATGGATGACGGCTGCTGCATCGGCACTGTGCGGGATCGCCAAGAGCCAGCGGCCCGATGGCACAAGCTCAACCCTCTGCCCGGAGGAGGCGAGCCGCTCCTGGAGCTGCGGCAGCGAGATACAACGCTGTTCAACCAGCAAAAACGGCCGCTCAGCGCGACGCACCTGTTCCACATAGGCCGGATAGCGATCGAACGGCCCACCCCATAGCGTCGGAAGCGATGGCGCCACAACGATCCGCTCGCCGGTGAGATAGGTGAGCGGATAGGCGCTCCAGTAGTCGCCATAGCCGGCACGCAGGCCGTGGGCATCGAGCACGGCGATCGTCTCCCGGACCTCAGCCAGCCCGGCGACGAAGTCCTGGAACGCGAGGGTGCCGGGGCGGTACCCGCTCGCGTTCAGCCACACCAGGACGGCCGTCACGCCCGCCGGGAGCAGGGCATGGCGGGAGAGCCGCACCAGCATGGCTGCACCTGCCAGCCAGCAAAGCAGCGCCGGCGGCAGAAGGTGCCGCGCTGTGGCGTGGGCTACCCCTGCGCCGGCAAGGCCCGCGGCCAGGAGGATCGCCCCGACCCGCGTTGGGCTCAGTGCCTCCAGGCCAGGCCGGCGAGCAAATATGTCATCGCCGGTGGCCGCCAAAAGCAGCGCAGGCGGACCCAGCGCGGCCAGCAGTGCTAGCAAAGGATTGCCGCCCCCGAAGGACTCGTAGCCGCCGCCGAGGGCGACCCACAGGAGCTGCAGCGCGTGCCCCGGCCTGCCCGGTCGAACCGTCTCGCCGGTGAAGACGGTGTTCTTTTGCAGCGCGCTCAGTGTGGCAAGCGGCTCACGGATGTTGAAGAGCACCAGCGGCAGCGCGCCGAGCACACACACGTACAACAGGCCGGCCGCCGCCACCGGTGTGCGCAGCTGGGGACTGGCGGCCACGACAACGACGAGCAGGAGCGGAAAGACTGCCAGGTATGGCTGCCACACCCAGATGGTGAGGCCGGAGACAAGGGCAAACCCGACCGCGGGCACAAGCGGGCTCTGCCGGCGCCCGCGCGCCGACGAGCGCCGCAGGCACTCCAGCGCCAGCACCAGCGCGAGCATGTGCAGGCTGAGGGCAAGGGCGTACCCGCCCGCGGCGCTGACGAAGAGCCGTGCCAGGGGCGCCGGCGGCACGGCTACCAGGGCGGCAGCAACCAGCCCGGTGTACCGGTTCAGCAGCAGCGCGCCCAGCCGGTACATGAGTGGCACCAGCAGGGTCGAGAAGAGGACAGGAAACAGCTGAATATGCAGCGGCTCGAAGCCGGCTAAGCGAAACCAGAGCGCGCCCAGGTACGCCTCCAGCGCGCCGAAGTACGGCTGGCCATAGAAGAACGCCGGAAAGTGTTGCCCCCGGCTGATGTGCAGCGCCATGAGCCCCTCGATCGCCTCGTCGGCGTTGAGCACCGCAGCGCTATGGAGGACCCGAAGACGCACCACCAGCCCCAGCGTCGTCAATGCTCCGAGCGCGAGCGCAGCGCCGGCAGCATGCAGCCTCCGGCTGCGCCGGTGCAGATGGCGTGATAGCCATGCTCGAACCCAAAGAAGCCGGCAGGTCATAGCAATTCATTCCTGCCCCTGAATGTGCACATCAGACGTCTCTATGTACAAGCATGGAACAGGGCAGGACCAAATCCGGTTACCTGGTGCCGGCACTCGCTTCCGGAGCCGACGCCGGCGCGATGCCGGCGCGACGCTTCCAGGAAACCGTCCAGCGATGGATGCGCACCAGGTCCTGCGCCGTGATCCATGCCTGCGGCAGGCGGAGGCGGGGCGTAAGCTCGCGCGCCATGGTCGCCCCGGCCCAGGCGTAGAATACGCCCATGTTCCCGGGCCAGGCCCCCCACTGCTGCCGGTAGCCACGGCGCCACGCCAGCTCCAGCAGGCGGCGCAGCAGCGTGAGGCGGAGCCACGGTGAGCCGGGCGGAGCCGGTGCTAGACGCAGGAGCGTGAGCGTACGTGCCAGGTCCGCCCGCGGATCGCCTGCAGCGGCGTTCGCCCAATCAAGAACGCAGGTAATGCGCCCGGCTGCTACGAGCACGTTCAGTGGGTGATAGTCCAGATGCAACAGGGCATCCTGCTCAAGATCAAGCGCACGCAGGCGCGCTTTCAGTTCCGTTTCGTCTGGCCCGGCCCGCTCGATCCATGCGTCTCCCCGGGCACGTAAGGGCTCTGGAGCGGGCACCGCATGGATGCGCGCCTGCATCTGTCCGAAGGCCAGGCCTAACGGCCATACCTGCCCCGGCGCACGCCGAAGCGCCTCCAGCAGCAGTGCGCCGGGACACCAGGAAAGCAGAAGCGCCGGACGGCCCTCCCATGTGCCTTCCCGCCGGATGCGTGGCACCGGGATACCATGTGCTGCTGCGGCGTGCAGGGCCGCAACCTCGCGCCGGCATACCTCGACCTGCTCAGTGCGGAAGAGACGCAACGCATAGGCAGCTCCATCGTGTTCGACTTTCCAGAGCAGGGTATCCCAGCCTCCGTACACAGGCGTCGCCCCGGTCACACGCTCAATGCCAAGCGCCGCCAGTACTGTAGCGGGGTCAACGGTGAAGTCAGGCATCTTGTCATCCGCCTTCCTGCCCGTACACCTCTCGCCGGCGTGGCTTCGTCTGATATGTGCCGGCGCAGTCCAGTGTATACTACCCTGAGGCACACCGGCAGAGGAGGCTCGCCTCAGGCGGAGCGCGTACGAGTCGTGTATACCTTCATGGATACCTTGAAGTAAGCCCTGCGAGGTAAACCTCGAGAAGTAAGCTCTGAGAGGGAAGTACTGCGAAGTAAGCTCCTGAAGTAAGCGAAGGAGGGTGCGAGTATCAACCTGCGCGACGTTGGTGAGTTCGGGCTAATTGAGCTTCTAGCGCGTGAGCTCGGCGCCAGCGCATGGGACGCCCGCCTCGTCGCCGGGATTGGCGACGATGCGCTGGCCTGGCGCGAGGGAGAGGCGGTTCTGCTGCTCACCACCGATGCCCTGGTGGAAGGCATTCACTTCCGCCTGGACACCACGAACTGGACCGATCTTGGCTGGAAAGCCCTGGCGGTCAACTTGAGCGACATCGCGGCCATGGGCGGCTTGCCAGACTACGCTGTCGTCACGCTTGGCCTGAACGACCGGGTGTGCGTCGAGGATGCGCTCGCGCTCTACCGCGGCATGCGTGCGCTGGCGGAGCGCAGTGGCTGTGTGGTCGCCGGTGGCGATATCGTCCGCTCGCCGCACGCGGTAGTCATCAGTGTGACGGTCCTGGGCCGCATGCCGGCCGGTCCTGCCGGGCCGCTGCCGCCACTTCTCCGGAGCACGGCCCGCCAGGGAGAGCGTGTGGTGGTGGCAGGCTGGCTGGGCGCCTCGGCAGCAGGCCTGTGGCTGCTCAGCCATCCAGAAGCCGGTGCCGGCGCCGACTCGGCGGTTCGAGAGGTCGCCGTACGCGCCCACCTCCGCCCGGAGCCATTGCTTCAGGCCGGCCGGTGCCTGGCGGAAGCCGGCGTGCGTACCGCCATGGACGTCTCAGATGGGCTGCTGGCCGATCTGGAAAAGCTGTGCCGTGCCAGTGGAGTGGCTGCCACCATCGATGCCGGGGCGGTGCCGGTGGAGCCGGATGTGCGGCGTGCCTTTGGGGAGCAAGCCCTGATCTGGGCGCTGACCGGTGGTGAAGACTATGCATTGCTGGCAACCATGCCGGCCGATCTGCTGGAGGATGTCCGGCAGCGCTGTCCTGTCCCCGTCCACACAATCGGCACGATCCATGCTGGACAGCCCGGCGAGGTCAGCGTGCATGGCCTGAGCGCGGCGGTACAGGAGCATCTACGCCATACGCGAGGATGGGATCACTTCGCCTGATCGGATAGGGACAGCTCTTCCAGGCGCTCGAACCTAGACACGCAAGAACGTTGCTGCTCGTGTTGAGGTGTATGCACAGGTGTCACGTGCGCCCGATCAGGGTCCAGGTAGTCTAGAGCAATCAGCACGCCCGCCCGGCCGGCCCTCGCCTGTGACGCCGGTGCTGGACATCATCAGTCACAGCGAGGGACAGACCCAGCGGTACGGCGCTCACTTGGGTGAGCTCCTGCAAGCCGGCGACGTCGTGCTGTTGCACGGCACACTTGGAGCCGGCAAAACCACCTTTGCCCGCGGCGTCGCCCTTGGCCTCGGCGTTCGGACCCGTCTCACCAGCCCGACGTTCACGCTCATCAACGAGTACCGTGAGGGACGGCTGCCGCTGTACCATATTGATTTCTATCGTCTCAACAGTGAGGAAGAGGCGCTGGCCCTTGGGATCGAAGATTATCTCTATGGCGATGGGGTCTGTCTGATCGAGTGGGCGGAGAAGCTCCCTGGCATTCTGCCTGACGAGCACTTAGCCGTGACCCTCACCATCATCGCAGAGACCAAGCGCCGCGTCGTCATGGAGGCTCGCGGACTGCGCTACGCTTCCCTGCTGCGCGAGTTTCGCCGACGGACGTTCGGGGTGTAGATACTCATGTAATACTCGAAGATACCATACTTTGGAGATGCCATACCTATAGACGGTAGGGTAGAGCGCGCTCCGTGTACGCTCAGCTTGATTAGGATGGTAGAGTATAGTAGCAAAAACTATCTTACAGCAGCGATGCGCACGTCGCAGTAGTCTATGCTTCTGGCTATCGATACATCGACCCGCTATAGCAGCGCCGCGCTGTATCACGACGGCGAGGTGGTAGCTGAAGATACCTGGTGGTCCGGCGAAGATCACACGCGGTTTCTCCTGCCGGTTATCGATGACCTCCGGCGCCGTGTGGGGCGGCGCCTGGGGGAGGCCCTTCCGCCGCTGACAGCCATCGCCGTGGCTCAGGGGCCGGGCTCCTTCAACGGCCTGCGCGTGGGCATCAGCACGGCCAAGGGCTTTGCGCTGGCACTGGGCATCCCGCTGGCAGCGGTGCCGACCCTCGACGTTCTGGCTTTTCAGCATCGCTACGCCGGCGTGCCGGTCTGCGCCGTGCTGGATGCCGGGCGTGGCGAGGTGTACAGCGGCATCTTCCGCGGCACTCCGCGACAGTGGCGCGTCGTAGGGGAATGCGCGATAACCTCTATGGTGGAGCTGGCCGACCGCGTGGCCGCCCTGAATGCCCGGCATGTGCTCTTCTGCGGCGAGCTACGCCCGGAGCAGGTCCAGGTCTTACGAGAGCGTCTGGGGGATCGTGCGCTGCTGGCCCATCCTGCGGCCGCGCTGCGGCGCGCCGGCTATCTGGCATACTTGGGCTGGCAGCGTATTCAAGAGGGAAAGACCGCCGACCCGGTAACGCTTGAGCCGATCTATTTGCGCCGTCCACATATCACGGTGAGCAAGCGGCCCCAGACGCTTGTGGAGCCTATCCATGAGGCAGACGGCGTGTCCTGAGCTTTGCCAGGTGGCAGGTGTCCGGGCCGGCGCGGGATGGACGTGGCTCAGGCTGCTCATGGCAAAAGCCTGAGCCAGGCCGGCGCTCTGTGAGGGGTGCGTTGAAAGCTGTTACTTCGACTGCGCAGGAGCAGAACCAACGGACCGGGCCATATGTGCTCGATCCCATGCGCCTGGAAGATATCCCTGAGGTCCAGGAAATTGAGCGGGAATCGTTCAGTATGACCTGGCCGCCGGACTCATACGCGCGCGAGCTCCGGGAGAACCGGCTGGCGCACTACCTGGTGCTGCGGCTGCCGGGCGCCGAGCCTCCGCCACCTCGTCCAGAGGAACCGCGACGGCCGTTTCCCTTCTCGCTCTTTTCCCGGCTGCAGGCCGAGCTCCCGCCGGAACGCCCGCCGACCCTGGCCGCCTACGGCGGCTTCTGGCTGATGGTTGATGAGGCCCATATTACGAGCATCGCCGTGCGCCGCAGCATGCGCGGCCAGGGACTGGGCGAACTGATGCTCGTTGGCTTGATCGACTGGGCGATCCAGCTTGGCGCCCGCTGGATCAGCCTGGAGGTGCGCGTCTCCAATTACATCGCCCAGAACCTGTACCGGAAGTATGGCTTTAAGCAGACCGGCATCCGGCCGCGGTACTACAGCGACAATCAGGAAGATGCCCTGGTCATGTGGACGGATGACGTCCGCTCGGCTGCCTTCCAGGCCCTCTTCCAGGAGAACAAGCGGAAGCTCGCCGAGCGCCTGCAGTGGGAAGCCCGTTACTGAGTGTGCAGGCGCGACCGCGACGTTGTTCTGCCGGCTGCAGAGTGCATGACTTGACTCTATGTCCGAGATTCGACGCGTTCTCGGTATCGAGACAACCTGCGACGAGACGGCCGCGGCTGTTGTGGCTAACGGCCGCTACATCGAGTCAAACGTGGTCTTCTCACAGATGCGCCTGCACCAGCGCTACGGCGGCGTGGTGCCTGAGGTTGCTTCCCGACAGCACGTCGTGTCCATCGTGCCGGTGATCCAGGAAGCCCTGCGCCAGGCCGGGGTGGACTGGCCTGAGATCCATGCCATCGCCGTCGCTAAAGGTCCTGGTCTGGCCGGGGCGCTGCTGGTCGGTGTGAACGTGGCGAAAGCGATCGCCTACGCCCGCGGCCTGCCGCTTATCGGGGTGAACCATATCGAGGCCCATATCTACGCCAACTGGCTGGTGAAATCGCCGCCCCCCAGGCCAGGGGTACCCGAGCCGCGTGCGCCGATGTTTCCTCTGCTGGCGCTGGTTGTGTCTGGCGGCCACACCGAGCTTGTGCTGATGCGCGATCACGGCGATTACCAGCTTGTCGGCAAGACGCGTGATGACGCTGCCGGCGAGGCTTTTGACAAGGTCGCCCGGATCCTAGGTCTGGGCTACCCCGGCGGGCCGGCCATCCAGAATGCAGCCGCGGCGGTCGAAGAGCGACGGCGGCGCGGGACATTGAGCGCATACCAGCTCCCGCGGGCCTGGCTTCGGGGTACCTACGACTTCAGCTTCAGCGGGCTCAAGACCGCGGTGCTCCGGTTAGTGGAGGGGACCAGGCCGATCGCCGGCGCTCCTGTTCCTACCGGCAGCCACGAAAGCTCCGGTTCTCCAGCCCTCCAGCGGACGCAGGGCGCTCCTGCGTCCGCCGAGGCCCGGCCGACGATGCCGGGACCGGAGAGGATTCCGGCGTACGTCGCCGACATCGCGGCGAGTTTCCAGGAGGCTGTGGTGGATGTGCTGGTCGCAAAAACGCTCCAGGCGGCGCAGGAGTTCGGCGTCAAGCAGATCGCCCTGGCCGGCGGCGTCTCCGCAAACAAGCTGCTGCGCCAGCAGATGGTCGAGAAATCGAAAGTGCCGGTGATCTATCCCGACCCTGACCTGTGCACCGATAACGCTGCCATGATCGCGTCTGCCGGCTACTTTCACTGGCAGCGCGGCGATGTCGCGGGCTTAGACCTCGACGTCGAGCCGACACTGCGGCTGGTGGAGTAGAGTTGTTCCCACGCCTTCTCGCCGATGCTCATCACAGGCCAGAAGCATGCTCTAGAGAGCGCGCCGCTCGTCAGCACTTCCCTCAGCACGTTCCTAAGCTTCGGTTTCGCCTGCCTGAAGTGGCTCAAGCAGACCGATACTTCGTTTAGACGAAGACTTTGACGAAGCCTGGCCTAAGTTTCGCCTGCCTGAAGTGGCTCAAGCAGACCGATACCGACCTCGTTCGGCCGTCGGGTCAGGCGTAGCCCCGGCAGGCGTAGGATACTGAACTCGCTCAGGGTCAGGACACGGCAGCCTTCTTCTAGATGGCCGCCATAGTAGCGACGCTGGCCATCGAGCAGACCAATGTGGAGGTGCGGCTCGTAATTGGCAATCACACCACCGTAGTTAATAATCTCAAGCGGGCCTGGGAGGTCCAGGAAGAGATCCTGCGGCGGGTAGTCGTTTGTCGCCACGACGTGAAGGCGAGCCTGAGAAAGGCTGCCAATCCCGCTCAGCACCACTCCGTCCGGACAGTGCGCCTCTCGCGCTACCTGCCGGATGCTCTCCAGCAAGAGGTCTCCATGTGTGAGCAGCCCAACGATGATGCCGCGGTGCTCGTCTTCGAAGTAACGCATACGCCAGTTACCTGCTTTGTACAGTTTTCCCTGAGCCCGGTCCACTCTGGCTCGCGCAGCCGGCTGGTGTGGTACGATTAAGAAGCCACAACGCTGGAGTAATCATTATGCCGTTTACGGTGCAGGATTTCCATGACCTGATCCGGCTGGTCGAGCAGCATCCGGAGTGGCGTGCCGAGCTCCGCCGTCTGGTGCTGACCGAAGAGCTCCTGAGCCTGCCGGGGCTTGTGCGGGAGCTGATCGAAGCGCAGCGGCTCACGGAAGTGCGCCTGGCGGAACTGGCCGAAGCGCAGCGCCGTACCGACGAACGGCTGGCGGAACTAGCCGAAGCACAGCGCCGTACCGACGAAC